>ERZ772945.365-NODE-365-length-36874-cov-45.093539_pt1 | contig 36874 bp, 32 predicted proteins | sample MGYA00511681_ERZ772945 | MGnify/ENA primary metagenome ERZ772945 (study PRJEB29015, sample SAMEA2737943) | human oral metagenome | biome: human oral; feature: human-associated habitat; material: dental | place: China | collected 2143 ...
TCCTCATGCAATCCGACCTGATGGGTGAGATGGGTAAGATAAGTACGTCTGGCGCCTATCCGCCTGCTGAACTCGACGGCTTCAGGTATCAGCTGGTGCGAATGATGCGGCCGCTCCCAGCGAAGTGCGTTCACCACGAGGGTCTCGACCCCTTCGAGATAAGGAAGTTCGGCTTCGTCCATCGTCTTCATGTCCGTTATGTAGGCGAGCTTTCCGAAACGATAGCCGAAGATGGGCAGCCTGCCGTGCATCACGTTGACAGGCACCACCTCTATGTCGCCGATCCGTATATGGGAATGAGGCAGAAGGGCATGCAGGTTCAGTTTGGGAACACCGGGATAGAGGTGTTCGGCAAAACAATAGGGGAAATTATGCCGCAGTCCGCCGCAGGTGTCTGCATTCGCATAGACATCTATGTCGCCTAATCTGCAATAGGGACGTACGTCGTCGATGCCGCCCACGTGATCGTAGTGGATGTGTGTTATCAGCAGTCCGTCTATCTTCCGGAAAGGCTGCGGCAGCATCTGCTGCCGGAAGTCGGGTCCGCAGTCGATGATGACCCGCGTCTGTGCGGTCTCCAGAAGGGCCGAGGTGCGCAGCCGGCTGTCATGCGGGTCACTGCTCTTGCAGACTTCACAGGTGCAGCCCAGGACGGGTACGCCGTTGGAAGTACCTGTGCCCAGGAAAGTCAAAGTGCCCCCCGCTTCTTCCGAAGAAAAGGAGAAGCCACCCCTGCCCCCTCCGGAAGGAAGGGAGGGTCTGACGGACTGTGTACCGGTCGAAGATTGCTGTCTGTCCAAAAGATATGTCGTTTTTGAAATAAAAGCCGCTGTCACCGTAATACTCCCATCACCCTGAGGCGTTCGTTATTACGCATGACACACCTTATTCTATATGATACGTCCTCCATAATATATACTCTGGCACCAAGAAGAATCCTTCCATCCGGCAAGTCGCAGACATTGATTCCTCCCTCCGAGGAGCTGAAGGAGACTTTGCCCCCATCAGCCCTTCTTCTCTCTTTGGACGGTCAGGGGACTTGCTTCCGCCAGGCACTTTCCTCCCTTCGGAGGGTCAGGGGAGGTCACACCACATTCACTTCCGGATGTATCTCAATACCGAACTTCTCCTTTACGTCATGCTGTATGGCTTCAAAGAGACGGACAACATCGGCCCCGGCAGCACCCCCGAGGTTGACCAGCACCAGTGCCTGCTTATCGTAAACACCGGCACGGCCGAGCGACCTGCCCTTCCATCCACACTGTTCGATCATCCATCCGGCAGGAATCTTCTCGTGCGTACTGTCTATTGTATAGTGAGGCATACGCTCGTACTGCGCCGCCAGTTCATCGTATTTCTCCTTGGAGACGATGGGATTCATAAAGAAGCTGCCCGCATTCCCCGTCACCTTGGGGTCGGGAAGTTTGGCATTACGGATGGCGATAATCGTCTGTCGCAGTTCGTCTGCCGTCGGATGCGCAATACCCCGTTCTGCCAGTGCCGTGCGGATATTGCCGTAATCGAGCCTGGGGCGGTAGGTGCTGGAAAGACGGTAGGTCACCGACGTAACGAGGTACTTGTTGCGCCACTCATGCTTGAAGCGGCTCTGACGGTAGCTGTACCCGCAGTCCGCATTCTTGAAGTGACGCACCCTGCCTGTGGCAATCTCCACAGCCTCCACCTCTTCTATCAGGTCCTTGGCTTCCGCACCGTATGCCCCGATGTTCTGTACGGCACTCGCACCGCACTCACCGGGGATGATCGAAAGGTTCTCTGCACCGTAAAGCCCATGGGAAACACAATACGCTACGAAGTCGTCCCACACATAACCCGACCCACAACGTACACGCCCGCCGCCCACGTCTTCTATAAACGAAATGCCCGAATGGAGTACCGTCCCCTTATAGTCTTCCGTAAGCAACAGGTTGCTGCCACCGCCGAGTATCAGCAACGGATGATCTTCTTCCTTCAGGGAACGCACAGCCTCCTGTGCATCCTCCACGGACTCGTATTCAACGAAACGCCGGCACTTTGCATCAATGCCGAACGTGTTATGCTCTAACAGACTATAGTCACACTCTATCTTCATTTTAACTTATTCCGTTTTGGCGTTGCCTTTGTTTCTGTTCATAACTTATAACAAGGAACTATTCTTCCTGGTATCTGATGACCCTTGCCGGACTGCCGACAGCAACAGCATTGGCAGGTATGTCCTTTGTCACCACTGCTCCTGCGCCTATCACGGCATTACGACCTATCGTCACACCGGGCAGGATGATGGCTCCGCCGCCAATCCACGCACCGTCTTCTATCTTGACAGGTCGGGCATAGATATTCCACCCTCCGCCGGGAATCATCCGTTCCCCGGCAGTGACAGGATGCGCGGCTGTATAGATTTTCACGTCTGAAGCGATGAGAACATGATTGCCGATGTCAATACGGTTATTGTCTACAAACGTACAGTTCATATTGATAACGACCCAGTCGCCCAAGTGGATATTGACACCATACTCACAATGAAAATCAACATCGATATGAACCGGCTCACCGACAGAGCCAAACAGCTGCTCAAAAATCCTGCGCTTGCCTTCGTGGTCGGCATAGTCGCAATCGTTCAACTTACGCAATAAGCGTTTCGTACGTAATATTATCTGCTGCAATTCCGGGTCGACAGCATTAAAGAACTCACCATCCAAGGCTTTCTGACGTTCACTTTTCATAAGCAACAGGCATTGTAAAGTTGGGTATATGCTAAAGAAAGACCCGCTACCGATGATCAGGCAGAGGGCCTTCCCGTCAATAAGCGACGATCTTCTCCAGCCGCCAGTCCTTTCCGTGCCGTCTGAAGAACAGCTGCGTCTCCGCTCCATTGGCCAGTCCGCGGAAAGTAAGAATCTTGCGGTCCGACTCCGAGTACTTCTGGCCATAGAGGATATTGTAAATCATCTCGCCCGGTACTTCCGGAAGGAACGACGACCACTCCCCGGCAGGGATGGTGGTATTAATGGTTGCGACCTCCTCGCCATTGGGATCGGGTCCTGAATAGGCCAGCGGATTCTTCACGAAGCCCCTGCCGCTGTGGGCAAAGAAGCGAGAAAGGAACGTGAAGAACGAAGCGTTATAGCTCTGCTTGAAACCGATAGTACAGATTTTGTTCAGCTTCCATTTCCCCTCCTGATGGTCGAACCAGTACTGTTCCACGGTTCTTTTCCTCAAGTGGATCTTTTCGACAATCACACTGTCCAGATCTGTTGCCTTCGGATACTTCATCTGCTTCTCGTTGTCGAAAATCAGCGTGTAATATCCCTGCGGCCGGAAGAAATGGTCGGTCTTCCACTGGCTGCGCGTCAGCTCTGATGTCTTCCCGCCGTTGACAACCGGCAGCGGGAACTTGATGCGGCTGCGCTGCAGCTTCCTGTTGGCAATGAAATTGAAGAAGAAGTCATCGAACAGCTGGTCGGCCGCCTTCGGCATCGGCGTGGAGGCAATCACCTCCGTGGCAGAGTCGACGGTATCAGCGGTGTCACTGTTCTCCGCCCTGGCAGAATCCGTACTGGAACTGTCTGCCGCCTCAACCTTCCTGTTAGAACAGCCTGTGGTGACCGCCATCATGGCCACACAGACACATACAACAAGTAAAAATGCTTTTCTCATACGCTCGTTTTATTCGTCTCAAATTTCCTGCAAATGTACGATATTTATTTCTAATAAGACAGGAAAAACATAAATTTATATCAGGGTAATTTCTCCGTTCCGATTATAAATCGTACCTTTGCAGGAAAATAACCAAGCAGTATGCTATTAGACAAGATAGAAGAACTTCTCAAGGAAGTGAGTACACTTACGGCACAGAATGCCGGCGACGTGGAACAGCTCCGACTGAAATACCTCAGCAAGAAAGGCGAAATCAGCGCATTGATGAGTGAGTTCCGGAATGTGGCGGCCGACCAGAAGAAGGCCGTCGGCATGAAAATCAACGAACTCAAGCAGCTCGCACAGAACAGAATCAACGAACTGAAGGACCAGCTCGAGACCTGCGAGGCACAGAGCGACGACATCGACCTTACACGCACCGCCTACCCCATCAGTCTGGGTACGCGGCATCCGCTGACACTTGTCAAGAACGAAATCATCGACATCTTCGCACGGATGGGCTTCACGCTCTATCAGGGTCCGGAGATTGACGACGACCAGCACGTGTTCACCATGCTGAACTTCGCCGCCGACCATCCGGCGCGCGATATGCAGGACACATTCTTCATCGAGCGCAGCAATACGATGGACGTGACGAAGAACGTGCTTCTCCGCAGCCATACTTCCAACGACGAGGCACATTATATGTCTACCCACAAGCCGCCGATCCGCGTGCTCTGTCCGGGCCGCGTCTACCGCAACGAGGCGATTTCGGCACGCGCCCACTGCTTCTTCCATCAGGTAGAAGGGCTCTATGTAGACAGGAACGTCAGCTTCACCGACCTCAAGCAGGTGCTACTCACCTTTGCCCGTGAGATGTTCGGTGCCGGCACGAAGATACGCCTCCGCCCGAGTTACTTCCCATTCACCGAGCCGAGTGCCGAGATGGACATCAGCTGCAATATCTGCGGCGGCGAGGGATGCGGCTTCTGCAAACACACCGGTTGGGTGGAGATTCTCGGCTGCGGTATGGTCGACCCGCACGACCTTGAGGCCTGCGGCATCGACTCCAGCGTCTATACCGGCTACGCTTTCGGCATGGGTGTCGAACGCATCGCCAACCTCAAGTACCGTGTCAGCGACCTCCGTCTCTTCTCCGAGAACGACACCCGCTTCCTGCGAGAGTTCGAGGGAGCGTGAGCTGCATGACTGATATTGCAGTGATGGGCGTTGATGAAAACCGTTTTGGTCATTCATCAACGCCCATCACCGTATAGAAACCTCTGTGCATAATGCCCATCGTGTCATCGGGCAGGAAAAGCCTCTGCGGCCTTGACGGTCTTTCTTTTCCATCTGTTCAGGATGGCTTTTGTACTGATATTTTACTGTCCGCTATGCCGAAACCGTTTCAGGAACAGCATCTGACCGGTCTTAGGGGAGGAAAAAGAGAACATGGGAGAGGAAACCGTCTCGTCCTGTACGCAAACCGTTAACATACAGACACATACAGGCCCTTTCCGGAAAGGTGCTTAATTGCAGTCCAAAAGGGCCTTACCTGACGTGCAAGTAACCCTTACCTGGACCGCAATCAGGCCTTAGTCGGAAGGCAGGAAGGCGTTGGCTGCGAAGCCGGCACTCATCCCCCTCGTTTCCAAGGCGGGCAGAAGCGGCAGAAAAAAGATGGAAAACAGTTCGGAGTGTAAAGATATTTCTCCTACTGCATATCCTTCCTGGCAACCCCTCTCCATGGGTTTTCCGTCCCTTACGGACAGCCTCATTCCACCTCAACGACCTCCAGCACGTCGCCCTCGACCCTGAACCGCACCTCCTTATTGCCGAACGGCATGCCATACACACGGCCGGCATCGTGCTGGTACTGCGGCCGCGGGTCCTGGGCAAGCACCTCTTTCAAGGCTGCAAGCTCCTCCGCACCGAACAGCCTTGCCATCTCATCGGGAACAGTCACAGACAGGAGCTGCCATGCCTTCTTGTCCGTAAAACCGCCTTTGGCTTCCGGATGGCTGTCAACATAAGGGATGTAAGGCTTCACATCGTAGACGGGTGTCCCGTCCATCAGGTCGGCGCCGGCGACCTCTATCTCTCCGTCAACAATCCGCCTGATGCGGACAGACGACAGGCCGAGCCCGTTCGGGCGGAAAGGCGACCGTGTGGCAAACACACCCAGCCGCATATTGCCGCCCAGACGGGGAGGACGTACCGTGAGCTGCACGCCATCGGAGGGGCGATTGGCCGAGAAGCCCCAGACCAGCCAGAGATAATCGAAGTCTTCCAGTCCGCGCAGTGCCTCTTCACGCCGGTAGGGAGGTTCAAAGACTATCCTGCCGACGAGGCTGCCGGCCAGTCCGCTCTGCCGTGGGATGCCGAACTTCGAGGTCAGCGGAGAGCGGAAAAAGGCAATGGGTTTGATTTCTTTCATGCTGACAAAGGTAATATTTTGCTGTGAACTGATACAAGATAAACGAATTTTATTTATCTTTGCAAACAAATAATACTATATCAGACAATGGAAAATAAAGCGAACCAGAACATTGAACTGCCTGAAAACGCCTTCAGGGAGCTGAAAGACGGCGAGACATACGAACCGGTCATGTCGCCGCAGAAGACCTACCGGGAGGTGAGCCCGTGGTCGGTCACGTGGGGAATCCTCATGGCCGTGCTCTTCTCGGCAGCAGCCGCCTACCTCGGACTGAAGGTGGGGCAGGTGTTTGAGGCGGCCATACCGATCGCCATCATCGCCATCGGCCTGTCGTCCGCCACGAAGCGGAAGAACGCATTGGGCGAGAATGTCATCATCCAGAGCATCGGCGCCTGTTCGGGTGCCGTCGTGGCAGGCGGCATCTTCGTCATGCCGGCCATCTATATGCTCGACCTGCAGGCCGACTTCTTCAAGATTTTCATCGCCGCCGCACTGGGTGGTGTGCTGGGCATTCTCTTTCTGATTCCTTTCCGCAAATACTTCGTCAAGGACCAGCACGGCAGATATCCTTTCCCCGAGGCCACGGCAACGACACAGGTGCTCGTGAGCGGCGAGAGGGGCGGAAGCCAGGCGAAGCCGCTGCTCATGGCGGGCCTGGTGGGCGGTCTCTACGACTTCGCCGTGGCGACCTTCGGCTGGTGGAACGAAAACGTGACCAGCCGCATGATCGGCTTCGGCGAAACGGTTGCCGACAAGGCGAAGCTCGTCTTCAAGGTGAATACAGGTGCCGCCGTCCTCGGACTGGGTTACATCATCGGGCTGAAATACGCCTTCATCATCTGCATGGGTTCGCTTACCGTCTGGTGGCTCATCGTGCCGGGCATGGCCCTCGTCTTCCCCGACACCGTACTGAACCAGTGGGATCCGTCCGTCACGACAGCCGTCGGACAGATGGCACCGGAAGCCATCTTCAAGGCCTATGCACGCTCCATCGGCATCGGCGGCATCGCCATGTCGGGCATCATCGGCATCGTGAAGTCGTGGGGCATCATCAAGAGCGCCGTCGGACTGGCGGCCCGTGAGATGAAAGGGAAAGGCAGCGGACAGGACGAAGTCATCCGCACGCAGCGCGACATCTCGTTCAAGATCATCGCCTTCGGGAGCATCGCCACGCTTATCGTGACCTTCCTCTTCTTCTATCTGGGCGTGATGGACTTCAATCTCCTCCATGCCGTCGTGGGCATTCTCCTTGTGGCCGTCATCGCCTTCCTCTTCACTACGGTGGCCGCTAACGCCATTGCCATCGTGGGCAGCAACCCGGTATCGGGCATGACGCTCATGACGCTGATTCTTGCTTCCGTCGTCATGGTGGCCGTAGGACTGAAAGGCAACGCCGGAATGCTGGCGGCACTCCTGATGGGCGGCGTGGTCTGCACGGCACTGTCGATGGCTGGCTCGTTCATCACCGACCTGAAGATCGGCTACTGGCTCGGGACGACACCGAAGAAACAGGAGACCTGGAAGTTCCTCGGCACGGTCATCTCTGCGGCGACGGTCGCCGGCGTGATGATTGTCCTCGACAAGACCTACGGCTTCAACTCGGGCAAGCTCGCCGCTCCGCAGGCCAATGCGATGGCGGCGGTCATCAAGCCGCTGATGAGCGGACAGGGCGCGCCGTGGGTGCTCTACGGCATCGGCGCTGTCATCGCCCTCGTGCTCGACCGCTGCAAAGTGCCGGCCCTGGCGTTTTCCCTGGGTATGTTCATTCCGCTGGAACTGAACATTCCGCTGCTGGTAGGCGGTGCGGTGAACTGGTACGTGACGACCCGCTCCAAGGACGAGGCCGTCAACAAGGCGCGCGGCGACAAGGGTACGCTGCTGGCCTCGGGCTTCATTGCCGGCGGTGCGCTGATGGGTGTCGTCTCTGCGCTGCTGAAGTTCGGCGGCATCGAGTGTGATTATTCCGCCTGGTGGGAGAACCACCTCTCCGAGCTGCTTTCGCTCGTGGCATACGCCGCATTGATTCTCTTTTTCATCCTGGCCACCCGGCCGGACAAGAGAGAGAAGGCTGCATAAGAAACAGAAGCCCCCGCCTCTCCGTATGGCTGTGTGCTGCGGAAAGGCGGGGGCTTCTGTCTCTGGGCTGACTGTCAGGTTCTGCCTGGCAGATTCTGCGCGGTGTGCTACACTTTCGGCACAGTCCGGAGATTCCGGACGATGTCTTCGTCCGACAGGGTATAGTTCTGCAGGTCGCCGTTGATGTACGAATCGTAGGCGGTCATGTCGATCAGTCCGTGCCCGGAAAGGCAGAAGAGAAGAACCTCCTGCCGGCCGCTCTCTTTTGCTTTCTTCGCCTCGCGGATGGTGGCGGCGATGGCATGGCAGCTCTCGGGAGCGGGGATGATGCCCTCGGTGCGGGAGAAGAGGATGCCGGCCTCGAAGCTCTCCAGCTGCGGGATGTCCATGCCGTGCATATAGCCGTCCTTGATGAGCTGGCTCACAATGACACCGGCACCGTGGTAGCGCAGCCCGCCGGCATGGATGTTCGCCGGTTTGAAATCGTGCCCGAGGGTGTACATCGGCAGCAGCGGCGTATAACCCGCCTCATCGCCGAAGTCGTATTCGAACCTGCCGCGCGTCAGCTTCGGACAGCTGTCGGGTTCTGCTGCGATGAACTCCGTATGTCTTCCGTCAAGGAGATTGTGCCGCATGAAAGGGAAAGCTATGCCGCCGAAGTTGCTGCCGCCGCCGAAGCAGGCAATCACCTTGTCGGGATATTCGCCGGCCATCGCCATCTGCTTCTCGGCCTCCAGACCGATGATGGTCTGGTGCAGGGCTACGTGGTTCAGGACAGAACCGAGGGTGTATTTGCAGCGGGGAGTCGTCCGGGCCAGCTCGATGGCCTCGGAGATGGCGGTTCCCAAAGAGCCGGGGTGCATGGGGTCGCGGGTGACGATGTCCTTGCCGGCACGCGTCGACATGGAGGGCGACCCTTCCACCATCGCACCGAAGGCACGCATGATCAGCGAACGGTAAGGCTTCTGCTGCATGGAAATCTTCACCTGGTAGACAGCCGCCTCCAGCCCGAACACCTTCGCAGCATAGGACAGGGCGGCCCCCCACTGGCCGGCACCGGTCTCCGTGGTGACGTTCGTAACGCCTTCCTGCTTGCAGTAGTAGCACTGCGGAAGGGCAGAGTTGACCTTGTGCGAGCCCAGCGGATTCACGCTTTCGTTCTTGAAGTAGATGTGGGCCGGCGTGTCAAGGGCTTTCTCCAGGGCGTAGGCACGGACGAGCGGTGTCGAACGGTAATACCGGTACATACCCAGCACCTCTTCCGGAATGTCAATCCATGCGTGCTCCGTGTCAAGCTCCTGACGGGAACATTCCATGCTGAAGATCTCGGCAAGATCCTCGGCTTTCATGGGCTTGTGGGTGACAGGATGGAGGGGAGGAAGCGGTTTGACCGGCATATCCGCCTGGATGTTGTACCACTGTGTAGGAATGTCCTGCTCGTCGAGCAGGTATCTTTTCTGGTGTGCCATACTGTTCTGTTTATAGGATGGATAGATCTCCTCTATAGGTGGATAGTTCTCCTCTATAGGATGGATAGATTTCCCCGGACGTGGAGACGTACTGCAAAATTACAAAATAAGATTTTCTAAATGCACGGAATACTGATATTTTTCGTAATTTTGCCGCCGCTATGATTATCATCGGTACTATTCTTGCATATTTTTGCATCTTACTGTTAATCAGCAGAACCACCGGCCACAAGGCCGACAACGACACTTTCTTCCGTGCAAACGGCAGGTCGGCGTGGTATCTGGTGGCATTCGGCATGATCGGAGCAAGCATCTCAGGGGTCACCTTCGTCAGTGTCCCGGGCATGGTGATGGCGGGTGACATGACCTATATGCAGACCTGCCTGGGCTTCATACTCGGTTATTTCGCCGTGGCGTTCCTGCTTCTTCCGGTCTATTACAGGCTGCGGCTGACCACCATCTACGCCTACCTGCGTGGCCGTCTGGGACGGCGGAGCTACAAGACAGGGGCAGGCTTCTTCCTGCTGTCCAAGATGACGGGTGCCGCCGTCCGCTTCTATGTGGTCTGCATGATTCTCCAGCAGTTCGTGCTCGATGCATACGGTGTCCCTTTTCCAGTGACGGTCGTCGTCCTTGTCGCACTCATCTGGCTCTATACACGCCGTGGAGGAATCCGCACGCTCGTGCTGACGGACACCTTCCAGACCCTCTGCATGCTTCTTGCACTTTTGCTTATAATATATAAAGTGGTTGATACCCTTGGGATGACACTCCCCGAGGCAGCCCGCACAATAGCCGCCGACAGCCACAGCCGCATATTCGTCTTCGACGACTGGATGTCGAAGCAGAACTTCTGGAAACAGTTTCTCAGCGGCATCTTCATCGTCATCGTCATGACGGGACTGGACCAGGACATGATGCAGAAGAACCTTACCTGCAAGACCCTGCACGAAGCGCAGAAGGATATGTGCAGCTACGGATTCGCCTTTGTGCCTGCCAATCTGCTCTTCCTGTCGCTCGGTGTGCTGCTGATGACCTATTACAGCAGGACAGGACAGCCGCTGCCGGATCTGCCCGACGACCTTATGCTGCAGGCGGTTGCAGGCGGACAGCTGGGCACATGGGTGGTCATCCTCTTCACCATCGGCATCGTAGCGGCCTGTTTTTCCAGTGCCGACTCGGCACTGACAGCCCTCACAACCACCTTCTGCGTTGACATCTGCAACCGGGAGAAGGACGAGCAGCTGCGCAAGAAGGCACATCTCGGTATATCAGTCGTATTCGTACTGTTCATTCTCGTCTTCCGTCTGGTCAACTCAACAAGTCTGATCGATGCCATCTACACCATCGTCTCCTATACCTACGGACCGCTCCTGGGACTGTTTTCCTTCGGTCTGCTTACAAAACGGAGCGTCAACGACCGTTACATACCTTATGTGGCAGTCGCCAGTCCGCTGCTCTGTTTTGCCCTCGACACCATCGTGTCGAAAACGACAGGCTATCGGTTCGGCTACGAACTGCTGATGCTGAACGGCCTGCTCACCTTCACAGGATGCTGGCTGTCAGGGCAGACAGCTTCTGCACGGTAGCGTCTCTGCACTGCCACGGCCATATTCTGCCCGGTCTCACACGGTCCGCGGCCGGCCGGCCTGCAATGCCGCACCGATAGCCGTGCAGTATTCAGAATATTTCGGAATGATGAAGCGGACATCATAAATCTTCTCCATCACTGGGAAAAGCAGCTCACACTGCGGCAGCAACGTGAGGTTGCCGATGAGTACGAAGTCGCGGATGTCGCTGTTCAGCGCACTCAGAATCGTCGCCGAACCGATAGACTGCAACACCAGCCCTATCAGTCCCAGGGCAATATCCTCACGGCTGGCATTCGCCTGCGCATTGGCAAAGAGTGAGGCCGTCGCATCCATCGGAAGCCCAGGAAGCGGATTGGTGGAGATGTCCTTGATCTGCAGGTTGATGCGAGATATGTCGCCTTTCATGGCCAGAGCGATGATTTCCCTGAAGTCGTCCGTCTTCAGGAGCAGGCGCGACAGACCGCTCAGCGTACCTCCGCCGATGCCGATGCCGCCGACATGGCGCACTTCATTGCCGTCGCAGAGTACAAGCGACGTACCGGTGCCCATGGAGACGACTATCATCCGCTGCAGCTTCGATTCAAACTGTGCGCCCAGCCCGTCGGCAAGGAACTCATCGGCTTTCGCCGTCGGAAGCCCGTAGACAGGCTTGTTGATATAATGTGCGCCCACGCCGGTGAGCATGACCTGCTCGACATCGGACAGGTCGATCCGGTTGTCATACAGGTATTTCCCGAACGCCCCATACAACGATGTCACCGGATCGGTGGCCTTGATGCGCAGCGGTTTCACCACTTTCCCCTCTCTGATTCCGACAATCTTGGTCGTCGAAATCCCCACATCTATACCAATGGAAATCTTCATACACCTTATTTAATATATGGGACAAATCTGTTCCGACAAATCATGCCGCAAAGTTACAAAAAAGACAAGAGTTTAAGACCGATACCGGGAGTTTTTGCAAAAAAGACATAAAATATTTCTCTATTAAGCTGAAAATGAGTATCTTTGCACTCCGTTATAACGAGAGAACAAAGAATAACATCAACAAAGAACAAAAAACAAAATGACGAAAGCAGACATCATCAATGAGATAGCGACATCTACAGGCATCGCCAAGAAGGATGTTTCAGCTGTAGTTGAGTCTTTCATGGAGGCCATCAAAGGCAGCTTGCTGGAAAAGAAAGAGAACGTTTACCTGCGTGGTTTCGGCAGTTTCATCGTGAAGCACCGCGCCGAGAAGACCGCACGCAACATCTCCAAGAACACCACCATCACCATCCCGGCCCACAACTTCCCGAGTTTCAAGCCTGCGAAGACTTTCATCGAGGACATGAAGAAGTAATCACTTATAAATACAACAACAAATTAAAAACATTTTAAAGCTATGCCAAACGGAAAGAAGAAAAAGGGACACAAGATGGCTACGCACAAGCGTAAAAAGAGATTAAGAAAGAACAGGCACAAGAGCAAGTAAGCCCCACACAGGCCGAAAGCCCTTTCCACAGACTTTCTGAACATGACGGGGCGTGTCATCGCGACAGACTTCCCTTCCCTGGAAGTGCGACGACAGGTTCCGCTTTTTATTATCTGTAAGTATCGTCCGGCACGGTTTTCCATGAAACGGAAGGCAGCGGGAGGATAGTTATAACAAACGAAGAAGATGACAAGCGAAGTAATTATCGATGCCCAACCGAAAGAGATTTCGATTGCACTGCTCGAAGACAAGCGGCTGGTGGAATACCAGCGTGAGCCGAGAGAGGCCAGCTTCTCGGTTGGAAACATCTACGTGGCAAAGGTCAAGAAACTGATGCCGGGGCTGAACGCCTGCTTTGTAGATGTCGGTTATGAGCGTGACGCCTTTCTTCATTATCTCGACTTAGGAAGCCAGTTCAGCTCCTATGCAAAGTATCTGAAACAGGTCCAGAGCGACCGCAAACGGCTTTATCCCATCCAGAAGGCCAGCCGCCTTCCCGACCTGCAGAAGGACGGCACCGTCCAGAACACGCTGCAGGTGGGCCAGGAGGTGATGGTACAGATTGTAAAAGAACCCATTTCCACCAAGGGGCCACGCCTCACGGGCGAAATATCCTTCGCCGGCAGGTTCCTGGTGCTGATTCCTTTCGGGCATAAAGTCAGCGTCTCATCGAAAATCAGGAGCGGAGAGGAGCGCGCGCGCCTCAAGCAGCTCATACAGAGCATTACGCCCAAGAACTTCGGAGTGATCGTCCGTACGGTGGCTGAAGGAAAGCGTGTCGCCGAACTCGATGCCGAAATGAAGGTGCTCATGAGCCGGTGGAACGAGGCCATCACGAAAGTGCAGAAGACACAGGAACGCCCCCAGCTCATTTTCGAGGAGACAGGACGTGCCGTCGCCATGCTGCGCGACCTCTTCAACCCGACCTACGAGAACATCTACGTCAACGACAACGAAATCTGCACCGCCGTCCGTCACTATGTCTCTCTAATAGCCCCTGAAAAGGCGGGCATCGTGAAGAAGTACAACGGCAAGGTGCCTATCTTCGACAACTTCGACGTGACGAAGCAGATCAAGTCCAGTTTCGGAAAGACCATCAACTACGGACACGGCTGCTACCTCATCATCGAACACACGGAGGCCATGCACGTCGTGGACGTGAACAGCGGGAACAGGACGAAGGAGAAAGCACAGGAACAGAACGCGCTCGACACCAATCTCGGCGCCGCCGACGAACTCGCCCGCCAGCTGCGGCTGCGCGACATGGGCGGAATCATCGTCGTCGACTTCATCGACATGAATCTGGCCGAAGACCGCCAGATGCTCTACGAACGAATGTGCAAGAACATGCAGAAGGACCGTGCCCGCCACAACATCCTTCCGCTGAGCAAGTTCGGACTGATGCAGATCACCCGGCAGCGTGTGCGCCCGGTAATGGACGTGGACGTAGACGAGGACTGCCCCACCTGTTTCGGCACGGGCAAGATCCGCTCGAGCATTCTCTTCACCGACCAGCTGGAACGGAAGATCGACCGGCTGGTGAACAAGGTCGGAGTAAAGAAGTTCTATCTGCACGTTCATCCCTATGTTGCCGCCTACATCAACAAAGGCTTTGTCTCCCTGAAACGAAAATGGCAGATAAAGTACGGGATGGGGGTTCACATCATTCCTTCACAGAAACTTGCTTTCCTGCAGTATGAGTTCTATGATGCGAAACAGCAGTTCATCGACATGAAAGAACAGAATGACAGGTCCTGACACACGGAACTAAGTCGTTGGATAAAAACGAAAGGCCAACAAGACTACAGACGGCCCGCTGTCTCCATTGTGAGACGGCGGGCCGTTCCGGCTCATGCGGTCTGCATTCGGCTTCCGCCCCACCCTCTCCCCAGGAAGCTGGCAGAGCCCCGGCTCTGTACGGAAGTCCAAGGAGGCTGGATGCAGAGCGACATGGCAAAACAGGAGAATGGCAGACGACATAGAAATAAATTTACATTCCAAAGGGCTGCAAGTCCGTTTCCCACGGCCAGGACAACCGGCAGGAAAGAGGCGGAGGAATGCCAGCGGCGGAAAAGGGCCTTACTTCCTTTCCAACCGAGGCCCTGTTGCGTCCCAACCAAGGCCTACTTCGATGCCAGTTAACGCCTGTTTGCAAGGTTGTCAGGCACCTTTTCCGCCGGAGATGTATATACCTGTAAACCAACCATCTGCAAACATCTCTCCACGCTTCCCGCCCTGCACTCCCGGTCTTCATCCGCCGCATGGAATCCACGAAGCCCCAGAGATGTTTCCCATGCAGCAGGAGGTAAAATATCAGTACAAAACACTTGAGCGGAAAGCAGGGCCGTACCCGGGCGGTACAAGCCGGAAGACCCCGACGGATGCGTGCAGAAGTCTGGGGAGGACAGTCGACTGCGCCTTTTTCATGTGAAGTCCCCCGACCGGGAGAAGTCACAGGAATGTCCAGATGCGAAAGCGGTGCTGAGAGACCGTCCCGGAACCGGAACAGAAAGGACAGCAAGCCGCTTTTGGACAATTATAATTGATTATTACCCATCTGAAACGGCAAAAATAGTTAACTATGTTAAAAACATCGAGTTTAATTAACTTTTATATGTTAATGGATTAAGAAATTCTTATCTTTGCAGTCATGTAGGGAAAACAGGATGCCGCATGAGGATTGTTCCTGTACATACATGAAAGAAACAGGAGATAATGAAGAAGAAGACAATTTGGACAATAGCAGTGATCATGGGGCTCTCGTTCCTTGGCTTGCTTCTGCTCCAGCTCAACTACATCGAAGAGATGGCCGAGATGAAGAAGGAACAGTTTGACGAGTCGGTCAACCGCGCCCTCTATCAGGCATCCCGCAACATGGAGCTGAACGAGACCCTTCGTTATCTGGAAGACGATGTCAACAGGAAGGAACGGATGTCGCACACGGAGACGGCGACGCCGGGCAACACCCCCACGGCAGCCCACCAGCCACCCGCCACCGACAACCAGGGCGAGCCCTACACGTCCTTCGAGGCGAAACTGCTCCAGTCGAAGCCTTCCCTGACCCCGAAGGCGATGATCCTGCGCAACGACAGCAGTTCGCTCTCGGCGACGAAACGCAACATGCAGGAGATTGTTCGCAACCGTTACGTCTACCAGAAGGCCATGCTGGAAGAGGTTATCTACAACATCCTCTATTCGGCATCGGACAAGCCGCTGCGCCAGCGCATCAACTTCAAACTGCTGGACCAGGACCTGAAGGCGGAGATGATGAACAACGGCATCAACATCCCCTACCACTTCACGGTGACGACACAGGACGGACGCGAGGTCTACCGCTGTCCCGACTACGTCAGCGACGGCGAGGAGAACACCTACTCGCAGGTGCTCTTCCGCAACGACCCGGTGAACAGGATGGGCGTGGTGAAGGTGCATTTCCCGGAAATGAACAACTACATCTTCTCCAGCGTGCGCTTCATGATTCCGTCCATCATCTTCACCTTCGTGCTGCTGGTGACATTCATCTTCACGATCGTCATCATCTTCCGGCAGAAACGGTACAGCGAGATAAAGAACGACTTTATCAACAACATGACGCACGAACTGAAGACCCCGATCGCGAGCATCTCCCTGGCGGCCCAGATGATGAACGACAAGAGTCTTGCGAAGAGTCCGAAGATGATGGAACATCTGGGCAGTGTCATCAACGACGAGTCGAAACGGCTGCGCTTCCTCGTCGAGAAGGTTCTGCAGATGAGCATGTACGACCGCAAGAAGGCGGTGCTGAAGAAGAAGTACACCGACCTCAACGAAATGGTGGAGACCATCGCCAACTCGTTCAGCCTGCGCGTGGAGCATACTGGCGGAAAGGTCTACACTGACATCGAGGCGGTGGATTCGACAATGTACGTCGACGAGATGCACTTCCAGAACGTCATCTTCAATCTTCTGGACAATGCCGTCAAGTATGCCAGGCCCGACGAGCCGCTGAACGTCTACCTGAAGACCTGGAACACGAACGAGCACCTCTATCTCTCCGTGCGCGATACCGGACAGGGCATCAAGAAGGAGAACCTGAAAAAGATCTTCGACAAGTTCTACCGCGTGCATACCGGCAACCGCCACGACGTGAAAGGCTTCGGCCTCGGCCTGGCCTACGTGAAGAAGATGGTCGACCTGCACGACGGCGAGATCAAAGTGCTGAGCGAATACGGTAAGGGAACGAAGTTCATCATCAAGCTCCCGGTGATCCGCGATGAAGCATTCGAGGAATAAACAAGAATAAAAACCATTTAACACGTATAGATTATGGATGAGAATTTGAAAATCCTGTTGTGTGAAGACGATGAGAATCTCGGCACACTGTTGAGTGAATATCTGCAGGCGAAAGGCTATCAGGCCGACCTCTGCCCCGACGGCGAAGCGGGCTACAGGGCCTTTCTGAAGAACAAGTACGACATCTGCGTGCTGGATGTCATGATGCCGAAGAAGGACGGTTTTACCCTTGCACAGGAAATCCGCCAGGCGAACACGGAAGTTCCTATTATCTTCCTTACCGCAAAGCAGCTGAAGGAAGACATCCTGGAAGGATTCAAGATCGGCGCTGACGACTACATCACCAAGCCGTTCTCCATGGAGGAGCTCGTGTTCCGTATCGAGGCCATTCTCCGCCGTGTCAGGGGGAAGAAGACTAAGGAGTCTACCATGTACAAGATCGGCCGCTTCACGTTCGACACCCAGAAGCAGCTGCTCACACTGGACGGCGACCCGGCGAAGGCCACCAAGCTCACCACGAAGGAAAACGAACTCCTGGCCCTGCTCTGCGCCCATGCCAACGAGATTCTACAGCGTGACTATGCGCTGAAGACCATCTGGATCGACGACAACTACTTCAATGCACGCTCCATGGACGTCTACATCACCAAGCTGCGGAAGCATCTGAAACCGGACGATCAGATTGAAATCATCAACATCCACGGCAAGGGCTACAAGCTCATCGTACCGGACGAGGAGTAAACGGTACCGGCCATCATACGGCCCTGCTGTATGGAAGATGCACACACGGCAACGCCGTCCTTCCCCCCATGAGGGGCAGGACGGCGTCGTCTTTTTTCCGTTCCGGCGATTTAAAATCCTCTTTTCAAATGGTATTACAGCATTTTTTATTACTTTTGCACTGATGTTTGATTGATATCAGAACAAAGAATTATGATACACAAATTCGACTTCCTCGTTATCGGCGGCGGTATCGCAGGAATGAGCTATGCGCTGAGCGTGGCGAAAAGCGGCAAGGGAAAGGTCGCACTTGTATGCAAGACCTCCCTGGAAGAAGCCAACACGGCTAAGGCACAGGGAGGCGTGGCAGCCGTAACCAACCTTGCCGTAGACAATTTCGAGAAGCACATCAACGACACGATGGTCGCCGGCGACTACATTTCCGACCTGTCTGCCGTGAAGCACGTCGTATGCAACGCCCCTGATGCCATCAGGTCGCTCGTCGGATGGGGTGTGAACTTCGACAAGAACAAGGACGGCAACTACGACCTGCACCGAGAGGGCGGACACAGCGACTTCCGCATCCTCCACCATGCCGACGACACCGGTTTCGAGATACAGCGCGGACTGATGGAAGCCGTGAGGAACAACAGCAACATCACCGTGTTCGAGAACCATTACGCCGTGGAAATCATCACACAGCACCACCTCGGCGTACAGGTGACGCGCCGAACACCGGACATAGAATGCTACGGAGCATACATCCTCGACCCCGAGACCGGGAAAGTCGACACGTTCCTGAGCAAAGTCACGCTCATGGCGACAGGCGGTGTAGGAGCCGTCTATGCCATGACCTCCAATCCGGTGATCGCCACAGGAGACGGCATCGCAATGGTCTACCGGGCCAAGGGAACCGTGAAGGACATGGAGTTCGTACAGTTCCACCCCACCGTCCTCTACAATCCGGCGGAGACCCATCCGGCTTTCCTGATCACCGAGGCGATGCGCGGATACGGCGGCGTGCTGCGGCTGCCGGACGGAAAGGAGTTCATGCAGAAGTATGACAAACGGCTGTCATTGGCTCCGCGCGACATCGTGGCACGGGCCATCGACCACGAGATGAAGATTCACGGACTGAATCATGTCTGCCTCGACGTGACGCACAAGGATGCCGAAGAGACCAGGCGGCACTTCCCGCACATCTATGAGAAATGCCTGAGCATCGGCATCGACATCACCAGAGACTACATACCGGTCTGTCCCAGTGCCCACTATATGTGCGGCGGCATCAAGGTCGACCTGAATGCGGAAAGCTCCATCCACAGGCTCTACGCCGTAGGCGAATGTTCCTGCACGGGGCTGCACGGCGGGAACCGCCTGGCCAGCAATTCACTGATAGAAGCCGTCGTCTACGCCAAGTCGGCAGCCGAACATTCCCTCCAGATGATAGACGGCTACGACTACAACACGGACATTCCCGAATGGAACGACGAGGGAACAATGACCAATGAAGAACACGTTCTGATCACGCAGAGCGTCAAGGAAGTCGGCGAAATCATGAGCAACTACGTCGGCATCGTGCGCAGCGACCTGCGTCTGAAGCGTGCGTGGGACCGGCTGGACCTGCTGTATGAGGAGACGGAAGACCTCTTCAAACGGGTGAAGGCGACGAAGGACATCTGCGAACTGCGCAACATGATCAACGTCGGCTACCTGATAACCCGGCAGGCCATAGAGCGGAAGGAAAGCCGCGGACTGCACTATACCGTGGACTATCCGAAGCACGCCTACGACCGGAAACAGTAAGAACGGAAAACAGAAAGACCATGCGGGACATGGGCCACCGACACTTTCCCCCACCGGACAATTGCATTTCACGTGCATGACAACTGTACCTCGCACGCATTATAATTGAACTTTGCTTGCTTTATAATTGAATAAAATGACAGACAAGAAATGGCAGGAACAGGGCTTCATAGACGAGCCTATCCCTGAAAACACAGATATCAAAGCGGAAATACGCAGGATGTGCAAGGAAAAGAATGCCCTCATCATGGCACATTACTATACAGAGGGTATCATCCAGGAGCTGGCCGACTTCGTGGGAGACAGCCTGGCGCTGGCACAGAAAGCGGCAGCGACCGACGCCGACATCATCGTCATGGGCGGCGTACATTTCATGGGCGAGACGAACAAGATACTCTGTCCGGAGAAGAAAATACTCGTCCCCGACCTGAATGCCTCCTGCTCGCTGGCGGAAAGCTGTCCGGCCGACGAGTTCGAGACGTTCGTCAAAGCGCATCCGGGCCATACGGTGGTAAGCTACGTCAACACGACGGCTGCTACCAAGGCATTGACCGATGTCGTGGTGACGAGCAGCAATGCACGCCAGATAGTGGAGTCCCTGCCGGAAGACACCCCCATCATCTTCGGTCCGGACCAGAACCTCGGCAATTACATCAACGGGCTTACCGGCCGGAAGATGGTACTGTGGAACGGAGCCTGCCATGTACACGAAAAGTTCTCGGTGGAGAAGATTCTCCAGCTGAAACGTGAGCACCCGGCGGCCAAAATACTGGCGCATCCCGAATGCAAGGGGCCTGTCATCAGCCTGGCCGACAAGGTGGGAAGCACGGCGGCTCTGCTGAAATACAGCATTACGGACGACGCACAGGAATTCATCGTGGCTACGGAAAGCGGCATCCTGACCGAGATGCAGAAGTCGGCCCCGCAGAAAACATTTATCCCCGCACCGCCCGACGACAGCACCTGCGCCTGCAACGAATGCAATTACATGAAGCTCATCACGCTGGAGAAACTGTACAACTGCCTGAAATACGAGTGGCCCTCCATCGAGGTAGAGCCCGAAGTGGCAGAGAAGGCGGTCAGACCCATCCAGAGAATGCTGGAGATTTCCAGACGCTTAGGTTTATAATTTCAAAATCGAATACATCATGCTATCTGTAGAAGAACTTAACGACAGACTCATCGAACTCGCTTTCAGCGAAGACATCGGCGACGGCGACCATACGACACTCTGCTGCATACCTGCGGACGCCATGGGCGAGAGCCGGCTGCTGATCAAGGAGGAAGGCATACTGGCCGGAGTAGAAATCGCAAAAAAGGTGTTCCATCACTTCGACCCGGAACTGCAGGTGGAGGTCTACATGGAAGACGGTTCGCACGTGAAGCCCGGCGATATTGCCCTGAGCGTGAAGGGGCGCGAACGCAGCCTGCTGCAGACGGAACGCCTCATGCTCAACATCATGCAGCGCATGAGCGGCATTGCCACCATGACGCACAGATACCAGCAGGCATTGATCGATGCCGGTACGAAGACACGCGTCCTCGACACCCGCAAGACGACACCGGGCATGAGGATGCTGGAGAAGGAAGCTGTAAAAATCGGCGGCGGGATGAACCACCGTATCGGACTCTTCGACATGATTCTCCTGAAAGACAACCACATAGACTTCTGCGGAGGCATTCACAATGCCATCTCCCGAGCCAAGCAATATTGCAAGGAACATGGCAAGGAGGGGCTCAAGATCGAATGTGAGGTGCGGAACTTCAAGGAACTGGAGGAGGCTCTGGCAGAGGGCTGCGACCGCATCATGTTCGACAACTTCACACCCGAGGACACACACAAGGCGGTGGAGATGGTCGGCGGACGCTGCGAGACGGAGTCGAGCGGCGGCATCACCTTCGAGACGATGATTCCTTATGCGAAGGCCGGTGTCGACTTCATCTCCTTCGGTGCGCTTACCCACAGTGTCAAAGGACTTGACATGAGCCTGAAAGCCGCTTCCGGAGACAGATAATCATCTGGGACACAGACCGGACTTACGGAATGGAAAAGACTGTCCCCACGGAAACCGAAATCTGTTTCCGTGGGGACAAATCGTTTCTGCAGGCAGCCGCACGGAACGAATTGCCCCTTGTCAAGGCATATCCTGAAACCGCTGCAATGAAAGATTCTATTGAGGTTTCCCTTCCTTGAACAGTTCCTGACAGGCCTTCCAGCCGAAGTGCCTGTAGAGCAGGTTGAGACGTGCCTCGCGTTTCTTGAAAGAAGAGAAGTCCTTCCTGGCGTTCTCTGTCCACCCTGTCTCAGCCATGGCTGCGGTACGCGGAAGAAGCTGGTAGAAAGCCAGATCGCGCCCGACGATATACTCCGTCCAAAGGTTTGCCTGTACACCTTTTATATGTTGTTTCAGCTCCGGAGCGGCATCATCCGGCACAGGATTATAGCCGTAGGTCGTCTCGACAGGCAGCAGACCGCCGATGAGTGTCAGCGCATCGTTCTTCGTCTGGTAATAATCCAGGTAATAGTAGCTGGTCGGCGACATGACGGCATCCAGTCCGCGCCGTGCGGCTTCCTGCCCTCCGGCGACACCGCGCCAGCTCATCACCGTCGTACCTTTATCAACATCCCCCTCGAGAATCTCGTCCCATCCGATGATGTTGCGTCCCTTCTCTGCCAGATGCTTTGCCACCCGGTTCATGAAGTAAGCCTGCAGCTGGGCCTCCGCAGGAAATCCGTTAGCGCCTTTCAGGCCGAGCCTCCGGATTTCCGCCTGACAGCGCGGACACGTCTTCCAGCGGTCGCGAGGAGCCTCATCGCCGCCGAGATGGATGTATTTCGACGGGAAGATTTCGAGCAGTTCGTCGAGGACATTGTACACGAACTCGTAGGTCTTGGGATTACCCGCACAGAGAATGTCGGGGAACACGCCCCACTTCTCCGCCACCCGGTAGGGACCGCCGGTACAGCCCAGCTCGGGATAGGCCGCCAGTGCGCCGAGCATATGCCCCGGCATATCAATCTCCGGAATCACGGTGATATAACGGTCGGCAGCATATTTCACCACTTCCCGCATATCCTCCTTGGTGTAACAGCCGCCGTAAGGAGTGTCGTCGTAGAGTTCCGTCATGCGCCCGATGACTGTCTGCGCACGTTTCGAGCCCACCTCGGCAAGCCTGGGGTAGCGGTCGATCTGCACACGCCATCCCTGGTCCTCGGTGAGATGCCAGTGGAAGGTGTTGATGTTGTGGAGTGCCAGCATATCGATGAACTCTTTGATGAAGCTCACCTTGAAATAATGGCGGGCACAGTCGAGCATCGTACCCCTATAACTGAAGCGGGGATAATCGGCAATGCGGACAGCCGGGAAGTCGACCCTCTCCGTCTGCTCCAGCGGCAGCGACTTGCGCAGCGTCTGGATGCCGTAGAACACGCCGCGAGGCGTCTTGCCCTCCACCGTAATGCCCTTGGCCTTCACGGTGATGACATACCCCTCTTCGTTCTCAATCTTCGCATTGAGCTTCAGCGTAATGGCTGCGCCTCTCCTGTCCGTCCCGTCGGCTACGATTCCCGTAGCCTCCCGGATGTACTGTTTCAGAAATGCGGCATTGCGGAGCATCGCCCCGTCCGTTCCTGCAACGTTGACGGCGGTGCTTCTGTCCAGGACGAAGGCTTCGCCTTTCCCGGGCGTTATGCTTTGTGGCAAGGGTACTACCTGATAGTCGGCATCTGCGGCATGAAGCGAGAGACCCGCCATCATCATGGCTGCGGAAAATAAAATCTTCTTCATTCTTTTCTCTGCTGAATGACTGGTTTTAGGCTTTTATAAATTCGATTGGTATGAAACAGCGGCAAAGGTACAAAAAAGATGAGTATATCCAAGTATTTTGCAAAATAAAGAAAGGAAAAAGTTGAGGCCGGTTCTAAGACCATGTCAAAATAAATCAGAACCGGAATACAAACGGCCCTTACTTGCAGTGCTGACAAGACTTAGTCGGGCTTCAACCAAGGCTTAGTAAGGGGCCAATAAGTGCTCTTTTGCAATGCTGTCAGGCCTCTTTTCAAACACTGTCTGTAACCATTTGGAATCCTGTCCGTTACAATTCTATTTAAAAGGGAGTACACATTCCACCACGCCCTGTATCCTTATAGGTTATGTAAAGATATTTCAGAATCCGGAAAGTAAACTTCGAGAAAAGGACAGCTTTACCATGACGGGATAATGGTCGGAGATGTTGCGGCGTGACTTGCCGAGCCAGTAGCTGTTGGTGAAGATGGCGTAATGCTGAATGTCGAAATCGGAAGAGACGAAGACGTGGTCGATGCGGGCATTGCTGCGGCTGTCCTGCATAAAGTCGTTCCACGTACCGGTGGGTGCCATGCGCTGTCGGGCATGGGTATAGCAGTCGCGCAGGATGCCCGAACGGGAGAATATCCCGTAAATCTCGTCCGTCTGGTCAACGTTGAAGTCGCCCGTCAGAATCGTCGGCTGCGACTTAGCGAGCTGCCCGATACGTTGCAGGATGAGCCGTGTACTCTCCCGCCGTGCCACAGTGCCCACGTGATCCATGTGGGTATTGAAGAAATAGAACTGCTTTCCCGTCGTCTTATCCTCGAACTTCCCCCACGTACAGATACGGATGCAGGCAGCATCCCATCCCAGCGAGGGGCGTTCGGGCGTCTGTGAGAGCCAGAAGTTACCGCTGTCGAGCAGTTTCAGCAGGTCTTTCCGATAAAAGATTGCCGCATATTCGCCCTCTTCCCTGCCGTCGTCACGCCCCACACCGATGTAGTCATAGTCCTCCAGCCCCTGCAGGAGGTCATGCAGCTGCGTGGCAAGTACCTCCTGTGTGCCGAAGACGGCAGGCTGCTCGAAGTTGATGAAGTCGCATAGCTGCGGACAGCGTTGTGCCCACGCATTGCCCTCCTTCTGGTCATTCGGGTTGTTATATCGGATGTTATACGTGCCCACATAGAGCTGCTGGGCAGAGAGGCTGCAGGTAAGCAGCATTGCAAGGATGAGTGTTGTCAGTCTGTACATGATTCTGGTTTTTATGTGCTGCAAAAGTACGCAATCTTTTTGTAACAGGCGAGTGTGACCGGCATGATTTGTCTGTACGCATAAGAAAAGCCGGTTTGCAGCCGCTTTCTGAAAATAATCTGTTATTTCCCTCTAAAGACAAAAAACTTTCTTTATCCAACTGGCTTGTAAATCACAGCTTTTATATAAATTTGCAGACAGCCGTCAGCCCGTAAAGGGCATACCTATGAAGCCTGGGCGGATGGCGGCTTCACGATATGGAAACAAAAGCACCAGACGCCAAGGGTTCTTATGAGCCCATCTTTTCTTTTTTCCTCAAAATCAGTAAAAACGTATGACGATAAAGCGATTCTTCTGTTTCATCATCTGTCTGAACTGCCTCGTAAGTCTCTGCTGGTTAGGGCTTCATTTCTTCCAGCCGGACAACGCTCTGCCCAACGCCACACTGGACACGGCTCTCTATCATGCCATGCTGTGGACGGCACCGTCGTGGCTTTATCTCTTCGGACGGCTTGTAGACTGGGTGGCAGTCTACAGCAAGGTGGGGGCGGTGCTGCTGGGTATCGCCCTGACAGGTGTCATGCTGCTGGCAGGCATCGCCTACATTTTCATTGCCGGCTTCTTTTCGCCGCGCGATGTACTGTATGAAGACGACGCACATATCGTCCTGAGCGGGGAACGCGGCTGCCGTCCGGCCGCCTTCGTCTGTGAGAAGCGGGGGCTGTCGGAACGGCAGCTGATAGATTTTCCCTTGCCTTATGAGGCCGGGGAGACGACCGAATGGAAGTTCTACGACAGACTGGGCGTCGTTGTCGTCGGGGAGGTAAACGAAGGGCTGATGAGAGAGTCCGGGAATTCAAGATGCTACCAGTTCTATGTGACTGACACGACGGCCTACACACGGCATCAGGCTGAGGTGCGGCGGTTGCGCAAGACGTACCTGAAGAAAGAGGAGGCGTTACTTCGCCAGCGGACGCATAGACGACAACAGTGACCTCCCTCCTGTTCTTTTGAACATGACACGGGGATGCACAGACCGAGAGGGTAGCAGATAAAAAAAACAGCCCTGTCGAAGCATGACTACGACAGGACCGTTCCTTATGAAGCACTTTCTCCATCCATAGCAACAGCTGCACCCACATGACAGCTGCATCCGCCCGGTCACATCTTGACAATTTTGACAAATCAGACAGAAGCGCTAAAAGAATCCTGACTGCCGGACAGCGTACGCTCTGGCGAGAAAACGTTAAAAGTATTTATAAACCTTGATTAGCTAAGTTTTATTTTGTATCTTTGCTTCTGATTGTTATTTGGACAAAAGTTTGAGATTATGAAGAAGACTCTGATATTCCTGTTCATGTGTCTGCCGATGATGAGCATGGCACAGTCCACGCTCACTCCGGAACAGAAGCTGGAGCAGGCACAGCGACAGCTTGAACAGGCGAAAGCGGCTCTGGAAGAGGCGAAAGCGAATGCCGCAAAGGCGGAAGCGGAAGCGAGGGCCAGGAAAGCGGCTGAAGCAAAGGATATCGAAAAGAAGATTGCCGAAGCGAAGGCAGAGACGGAACGGCTGAAGCATGAGGCCGCCGCCATCAACGAAGCTGCCGGAAAGCTGCAGACTGCGACGGCCGCCGCCCCGGCCGGTACGGACACGAAGAAGGACCATGCCGACAGGAAGAATGCGGCAGATGCGTGGAGTGTTCCGGCTGCACCGGCTGCTGTGCCACGTGCCGCCCAGACTCCCGGCAAGGACAGCAAAGAAAACAAGGAACTTTATCTTCAGAAGAATGCCGTTCCGGAAATAAACGGCCAGGTAATATGGACAGAGCAGGTGGAGGTGCCCGGGGCGACGGCGGACGAGCTGTACGACAAGGCCTATGCCTATCTGACAGAACTGACGCAGGGAAGCAACCAGCTGGAAGGCAGCAAGGTCGCCCTGGTAAACAGACATGAACACAGCATCGTTGCAACAGTACACGAGAAGCTCATCTTCTCGTCGTCATTCCTCTCCCTCGATTATACCCGCTTCAATTATGTCCTGCAGGCGACCTGCCGTGACGGACAGGCCATGCTGACCATGAGCCGGCTGACCTACAACTATGACGTACAGGGCAATATATCGAACTTCGCAGCGGAGACGTGGATTACCGACAAATATGCCGTGAACAAGAAGCAGACACGTCTTCTGCCTGTATCAGGCAAGTTCCGCCGTGCTACCGTCGACCGGAAAAACAGCATCTTCGAGGGATTCGTCCAAGCTCTGAAGTGACGGAGGACAGGGAATAAGTCGGAAAGGGACATACGGGGCTGTACATCTCGCCACAGCACCTGTGTGTTACAGATTGCGGATCAGTCGCCCGGACTTCCCGATATTGTCTTCATGAAACAACCGGACTCCCTGATACATCCCGCCTGAAACAACGGAACAACCCGGACTTCCGATACAATCTTCATCATACAACAGAACAATTAGGAAATGGAAATACAGAACAGTACGGCACGCCGCCCCGACCACCGCATACACAGACATGAACCAGCAGACCGGTTCCTGCACATCCGGCAGTGGCTCAACATCATCTTCATGCTGGGTGCAGTCGTGGGAGTAGCCGTCTACTTCCTCGCCGACACGACAACCGTCGGAACAGTCATCATTCTCGCTGCGATGGTTTTCAAAATCATCGAATGCCTACTCCGTTTTATCCGCTGAATGAAGAGATACTTTTTTTTGCTTGCCCTTCTTGGGCTGTCGGTCAATGCAGCGGTGGCACAGATAGAAGACGGTACGTCCGGCGATGACGGCACATTCGCTTCCGGTGACTACAGGAACAACAGGAAGACGGGACGGTCGGACTCTATACAAAGCCAGCACAAGGAAATACCGCGTGGCGTGAAGGTGTGGACGGTCGACGAGCGTTTCGGCGACCGCAGGCCGGCCGTTCCCGACACACTTTCATACATGTTCATGAACACGGGACTGAATACAGGACTACGAGGGGAGTATAACGCTCTCGGCAATCTTGGTTCGCCACGTCAGAACCGCATCTTCATCGACCGCAGGCCGCAGTCAGAGTTCTTCTTTCTCGATCTGTATGATATGTTCATCGTACAGCCGTCCGACTTCCAGTTCACTTCCACACTGTCGCCGATCACCGTCCTTACTTATAATACGGCAGGCAACCGGACCAACGGAGAAGACCATTTCAAGGCTCTTTTCGCAATCAATGCAGGAAAGGAGTGGGGCTTCGGCTTCAAGTTCGACTACCTTTACGGACGCGGCTACTACAGCAACCAGAACACCTCCCACTTCAACTATACTATGTGGGGGAGTTATCTGGGAGAACGGTATCAGGCGCATCTGCTGCTATCGCTGAACCACCAGAAGGTCGCCGAGAACGGGGGTATTGCCAATGATGCCTACATAACCCATCCCGAGTCGTTCAACGACACCTACAACGAGGAGGAGATACCTACGATTCTGCAGAAGAACTGGAACAGGAACGACAACCAGCACGTTTTCTTCAACCACCGTTACAGTCTCGGATTCTTCCGGAAAGTACCCATGACGGAAGAGGAAATCAAGGCAAAGCAGTTTGCACTGAAATCACAGAAAGCAAAGGAAGAACAGCAGGAAAAGGAAAAAGCCCGCCGCCGTGCAAAGGCCAACGGAGAGAAATTCGACGAAGAGATATACGACAAAGAAAAACGGTCTTCCGGACGTCCGGAAGACGCAGCGATAGCCGGTGACGTGGCACAGGCCGGAGCAGTCGCAGACAGCAGTAAGGCCGGCGACCGCATGACCGTCAATCTTGAAGACTCCGTGCAGATGGAGACTCTCAGGAAACAGGATGCACAAAAAGAGACGGCAGAGCAATGGATGAAAGAGGAATATGTTCCTGTCACGAGTTTCATCCATACCGTACGTTTCGACAACTACCGCCGTATCTACCAGGCTTACAACACACCGAAAGACTTCTATACACAGAACTATTTCAATTACGGCACAACAGTCAACGACTCCATCTACGACCGGACAAAGCACTGGGCATTCAGGAACACGTTTGCCGTAGCCCTCCTGGAAGGATTCAACAAATGGGCGAAGGCCGGGCTGAAAGCATTTGTCTCCTACGAACTGCGCCATTACGAATTACCGGTGAAGACTACTCCTGCAGGAGCTTCCGCCCCATTCTTCGACGGTGAACAGAAATGGAACCAGCACGACGTTTCGGTCGGCGGTCAGCTGCTGAAGACGCAGGGACGCACGTTCCATTATGACATCAGTGCAGAGGCATGGCTGGCCGGGGACAGAGCCGGACAGTTCCACATTGACGGCCATGCCGACCTCGGCTTCCCGCTTCTGGGCGACACCGTACAGCTGGCAGCCACGGCGTTCCTGCACCGTTCTGCAGCATCGTTCTACATGGAGCAATTCCACAGCAAGCATTACTGGTGGGACAATCATCTCGACCAGCAGATTCATTCACGCATCCTGGGCGAGTTCTCCCTGAAGAAGACACGCACCCGGCTGCGTGTAGGCTATGACGTGCTGAAGAACTACACCTATTTCGGAATCCAGAACGACCGGACAAAAAGCGGTGACAACTACCTTGTACAGCACAATGCGTTGAATGTAAGGCAGTCGGGCAGTCCTCTCAGCCTGCTTACACTGCAGCTGCAGCAGGACCTGCGGCTGGGCATCCTCAACTGGCAGAATGTGCTGACACTGCAGAAGTCAAGCAAAGATGACATTCTTCCTGTCCCGCTCTTCAATGCCTACAGCAACCTCTTCATACGGTTCAGAATCGCCCGTGTGCTGGATGTCGACCTCGGTGTGGACGGCCGCTATTTCACGGACTATTATGCCCCCGAGTATATCCCGGGCATCGGGGCCTTCGGCATACAGGAGACGGAAGCAAGCCGTACAAAGATCGGGAATTATCCGGTTCTCGATGCCTACGCCAACTTCCAGCTCCAGCATACCCGTTTCTTCGTAATGTTCTCGCACGTGAACAGCAGTGACGGAGGCGACTATTTCTTTACACCTCATTATCCTTTGAACCAGCGGATTTTCAGATTCGGTATCAGCTGGAACTTCTTCAACTGATTTGTACACATTAATATAATTAAGGTAATCTCCAGAAAACGATATTCACATCATAAATAAAGTGATTTCAGAAAACGACAAGATAAAGACCAACAGCCTTGCAGCATGGGTACTCGCCGCACGCCCCAAGACACTTACGGGCGCAATGGTGCCGGTAATGATCGGTGTGGCATGGGCATGGAAGCTGGGCGGCAGCGAACACTTCCGGATTGTCCCGGCGGTACTCTGTTTCCTCTTTGCTCTCTTGATGCAGATAGACTCAAACCTCATCAATGACTATTTTGACTGTGTAAGGGGGAATGATGACCGTTCCACCCGACTGGGGCCGAAGCGGGCCTGCTCGGAAGGCTGGATAACACTCCCGGCGATGCGTGCAGGAATGGCCGTCACATCACTTCTTGCCTGTATGGCCGGTCTCCCGCTTGTCTTCTACGGTGGCTGGGAAATGATCGGCGTAGGGGCGGCCTGTGTCCTCTTTGCCTTTCTCTATACCACGTTCTTCTCTTATCTCGGCCTGGGCGACGTGCTGGTACTCGTCTTCTTCGGTTTTGTTCCCGTGACATTCACCCCCTATGTGATTCTTCCCGATCATCTTCAGGCAGTCTGTGCAGACGTAATCCTGTCGGGGCTGGCCTGCGGTCTGGTCATCGACACCCTCCTTGTGGTTAACAATTACCGGGACCGGGACAATGACTGGAGGGACGGAAAGAGAACGCTCGTCGTTCGCTTAGGGACAAGGCGGACAGAGAAGCTGTATCAATGGCTGGGTGTCCTGGGTATCCTGCTGATATACAACCTCCTGTTCGTCGGGAGAGAGAATGGATTTCTCTATTGCGTCCTGACACTGGTTCTCTATGCACCTTACGGGATTCTCCATGGGAAAACCAGTGCGCTCATGATAAGGATAAAGCAGGGAAGAGACCTGAACATCATTCTCGCACAGACAGCCCGCAATATGTTTGTCTATGGGCTCTCAACCGCCCTCGCCATCCTCATCTCGTAAAGTCTTACGCCTCACTATCAGCGCTTATCATCGCCTACACTGCTTATCACCGCCTATTACCACCTATCACCACCTATCACCGCCTATCATGCCTCAACCCAACCTCGAAATAATGACTTTCGTGGAGCGTCAGATTCTTCCACGCTATAATGCTTTCGGACAGAGCCACGGTCTCGGCCATGTCCAGCGCGTCATCAGGAATTCGCTTGCCCTGGCAGCCGTCACAGGAGCCGATGTGAATATGGTATATGTCATTGCAGCCTATCACGATCTGGGCATGGAAGGACCTCGCGCCATCCATCACATCACCAGCGGGAGGATTCTCATGGCTGATGCACGGCTCCGCAAATGGTTCTCTGCCGAACAGCTGAAGATCATGAAGGAAGCCGTCGAAGACCACCGTGCCAGCAGTTCGCGCACACCACGCAGCATCTATGGCAAGATTGTCGCCGAAGCCGACCGGGATCTGGAACCGGAGGTCGTCTTCTCGCGCGCCATACTCTTTGGCATTGAGAACTACCCCGAGATGGACGAAGACCAGATGTGGGAACGTTTCCACACCCACATGAAGGAGAAATACGGCCGGACAGGCTACCTGAGGCTATGGATTCCCGGCTCGCCGAATGCCCGGAACCTCGAGACCATCCGAAAGACCATCGACAATGAGACGGAACTGCATGAAGTGTTCCGGCATCTCTACAGTCAGATACACAGAAAAATAGAATAACAAATCATAAACCATACGAAATGACGAAAGAAGAACTGATGCGGAGGGCGATTGAACTCTCTGCCGACAGCGTGCGGAACGGCGGCGGACCGTTCGGAGCTGTCATTGCACGCAATGGCGAAATCATCGCCGAGGGAAGCAATGGCGTGACCATCTACAACGACCCGACAGCCCATGCGGAGGTCTCCACCATCCGCAAGGCCTGCCAAAAGCTGAACACCTTCGACCTCACCGGCTGCGAAATCTACACCTCCTGCGAACCATGCCCGATGTGTCTGGGTGCCATCTACTGGGCGCACCTCGACAAAATCTACTATGCCAACGACCGCAAGGATGCGGCCGGAATCGGGTTCGATGACGATTTCATCTATCAGGAAATAGAGCTGAAACCGCAATACCGTAAGAAGCCATCGGAAATACTCCTGCGTAACGAGGCCATCAAGGTCTTTGAGCAGTGGACTGCAAAGACCGACAAGACAGAATACTAACAAAAGGGAACATGCCAGTGCAAACCGTCTGCACTGGCTTTTTTTATTCGGGACCGGTCGCACAAAGGGGCAATCCACGCATCGACAAGGTGAACAGAGCTGACCGGGAATATCAGAACAAAGTTTGCTGACACCTCCGTTCTGCCGCTACCTCCTTTCTTGGAAGAAACGCCGCATGAGGGCCTTGCACTCCTCCCCCATCACACCGTACGTGACATCTGCCCTGGGATGCAGTGCCTTGGGCGCATAGAGGTGATAGCCCCGCTTCTCATCCGGACATCCGTAGACAATGCGGCGGAACTGTGCCCACCCAATGGCGCCGGCACACATGACACACGGCTCTACAGTGACGTACAGTGTACAGTCCTGCAGGTACTTTCCGCCCAGCTCGCCGGAAGCCATCGTGATGGCCTGCATCTCGGCATGAGCCGTCACGTCGTTGAGCGTCTCGGTAAGGTTGTGCGCCCGGGCGATGATGCGGTCGCGGCATACCACCACGGCACCGACCGGAATCTCCCCCTCTCTATAAGCAGCCCCGGCCTCGTCCAAGGCACGCTGCATATAGTACAGGTCCTTCTTCATCTGCTCTTCTGTACTCATGGTGCAAAAATACAGGTTTTATTTTGATTTTACGAAAGATTATCCTAACTTTGTACTGTAAATAATAATGTAGCCGATCTGGGCAGGAGCAACAGATTCGAAGAGATAACAAGGGTGGAGGCGCACCCCGGACTCCAGACAAACCAGCAGCACAGCCTGCACAGGTGCCGGATCAACTCCTCCCGACAAAGGAAAGACGCATGGCATACCATAACGAACTGGGCAGATGGGGAGAGGACGTGGCGGCAAGCTATCTCCGCCAGCTGGGATATACCATTCTCCACCGTGACTGGGACTACCGCCACCGCGACCTGGACATCGTTGCGGTAGACGACGGCGTGCTTGTCATCGCCGAGGTGAAGACACGGAAGGACGAGCAGTTCGCCGATGCCGACGAGGCCGTCACACCACAGAAAGTGCGATCGCTCTCCCTCGCAGCCAATGCCTATGTCAAACGGTACGGCATCAGTCTCGACATCCGTTTCGACATCATCACCGTCGTGGGACAGCCTGCAGGAACAAGCGAGGTACGCCATGTAAAAGATGCCTTTCTGCCTTTCATATAAAGAACAGCTGACAAAATGAGAATCATAGATGCCGTATTAGGACTCTTCAAGCCTTCCGTTGTAACAACAGAGACAAAGATAAAAACGGTAAGACTGGAGACCGTGGACAGCACCAATTCCTTCCTGCGTACCTACACGCCTGCTGCAGACGAACCGATGACCGTCGCCGTCGCCGCCTATCAGACGGCAGGGCGGGGACAGGGGGCGAACACCTGGGAGAGTGAGGCCGGCAAGAATCTCCTCTTCTCAGTCCTTGTCCACCCCGTAATGCTGCCCGTCCGCAGCCGGTTTCTGCTCTCGGAGGCCGGTGCGCTGGCCTTGAAGGAGGCACTGGCAGACTATGTAAAAGACGACATACGCCTGAAATGGCCGAATGATATTTACTGGAAAGACCGGAAACTGAGCGGGACACTGATCGAGACGAAACTCGGCGGCGGCCACATCAAGGACTGCATCTTCGGCGTGGGACTGAATGTCAACCAGACCGTCTTCCACAGTGATGCGCCCAACCCTGTTTCTCTCTGTCAGATCTTAGGGCACGAAGTGGACAAGGACGAACTGCTGGACAAGATCATCAGGAAGTTCTCCGACTTCTACCATCTGCTGGAGATAGGCGGCTACAATGACATCAGTGCGATGTACCACGAGGCATTGTACCGGCGCGGCGGCTTCCACCGGTTCCGTGATGCCGACGGCGATTTCGACGGAGCCATCATCGAGGTGGAGGACGACGGCCATCTGATTCTCCGCGACCGCAACGGCAGCATCCGTTCCTATCAGTTCAAAGAAGTGGAATTTATTGTTTAATCAGAAGTTAATGTGATCAAAGGAGTTAAAGAAGTTGACGTCACATTTGACATTAACTCCTCTGACTCCTTCAACTCCAAAACAAACTCCTAAATACAATGACAAGATTCAAAAGAATACTCCTGAAGCTCTCCGGCGAGAGCCTGATGGGAAAACAGGGCTTCGGCATCGATCCGGAGCGGCTCGGCGACTATGCCAGGCAGATCAAGGAAGTACACGACATGGGCGTACAGATCGGTATCGTAATCGGCGGCGGCAACATCTTCCGGGGACTGAGCGGCAGCCAGAAAGGCTTCGACCGCGTGAAAGGCGACCAGATGGGTATGTGTGCCACCGTCATCAACTCCCTTGCACTGAGCTCGGCACTCGAGGCCATCGGCGTGAAAGCCAAGGTGCTGACGGCTATCCGCATGGAACCGATCGGCGAATTCTACAGCAAGTGGAAAGCCATCGAGGCGATGGAGGCAGGCTACGTATGTGTCTTCTCGGCAGGAACAGGCTGTCCTTATTTCACGACGGACACAGGGTCGAGCCTGCGAGGCATTGAGATAGAGGCCGATGTCATGCTCAAGGGAACCCGTGTGGACGGCATCTATACGGCCGACCCCGAGAAAGACCCGACCGCCACGAAATTCACCGAAATCACTTACGACGAAATCTACAACAAGGGCCTCAAGGTGATGGACCTCACGGCAACGACCATGTGCAAAGAAAACGGCCTGCCGATCTACGTCTTCAACATGGATGTCGTCGGCAACCTGAAGAAGGTGATCGACGGAGAAGACATCGGCACGCTGGTACACAACTGAAAACTGAGTAGACAGAATGACAACAAGACAGAAGGATTGAATAAGCAGAAGGACGGAATGAATTGTCGTTCTATCTGTCTTCTTTCAGTGTATTCGCCCCCTTCGGACGCTCTGCCATTCTGTCTACATTCATTCTGTCCACAGTACCTGCATATACGGAGAAACAGCTGTTATAATTCCTTAATCTATACATTGTCCATGAATAGTAAGAAATAATTTTCTTATCTTTGCAGGCAAAATACCAAATTTACAGATCAATGAACAAAAGAAACACTTTACTTTTTCTCTTCACACTGTTGCTAAGCCTGACCGCCATGGCACAGCAGAAGCCTGTTCACTTCTCTGTGCAGCAGAAACAGGTGTCGCCGACAGAGGTCGACATCGTCTTCACGGCGAAGATCGACCAGGGATGGCATATCTATTCCACCAACCTGCCGGCCGGCGGCCCTACATCGGCGAGCCTGCACGTAGAGAAAAGCGAGGGCCTGACACCTGTCGGCAGGCTGACACCCCACGGAAAGGAAACAAGCGCATATGACAAGAACTTCGAGATGACGCTCCGTTACTTCGAGCACAACGCCAGCTTCGTGCAGCGTTACAAGATTACCGCCAAGACCTACAGCATAAAAGGCTATCTGGAGTACGGCACCTGCAACGACGAAATGTGCATGCCGCCGATGCAGGAAGAGTTCAACTTCAAAGGCAACGGACCTGCCTCCGCACCGGTAGCCGCACCGACGACATCCAACACCGAAACCGATAAAACGACAACAGCTGCCACCCCCGTGGCAGCTGATGGTTTATCTGCACTTGCCACCATGACGGCCGACACCGCCGGCGGCAAGGCCGTACAGCAGGTCGACACGGCAGTCTCCGCACGGCAGGCAAGCGTGCAGACCACGCCGGACGCCGACCTGTGGAAGCCCGTCATCAAGGAACTGTCAGCGTTCAACAACACGAAGGACGGCGGTAGCAGGTCCCTGTGGGCGATCTTCTTCATGGGCATCGCAGGCGGTCTGGTGGCTCTGCTGACCCCCTGCGTATGGCCGATCATCCCGATGACGGTCAGCTTCTTCCTCAAGCGGGCCAAGGACGACCGCAGGAAGGGCATCCGCGATGCGATCACGTACGGCCTGTCCATCATCGTCATCTACATGGGACTGGCAACGCTGATTACGGCCGCCTTCGGTCCGCAGAAACTGAACGAACTGGCCACGAACGCCCCTTTCAACATCTTCTTCTTCCTGCTGCTGCTGGTCTTCGCCTTCAGCTTCTTCGGCTGGTTCGAGCTCCGGCTGCCCTCCTCATGGGGCAATGCGGTCGACAACAAGGCTTCCGCCACGACCGGTCTGCTCTCCATTTTCCTGATGGCATTCACCCTGTCGCTGGTAAGTTTCTCCTGCACAGCCCCAGTGGTAGGCCTGCTCCTTGTCCAGGCGGCGACGAGCGGCGACTGGGTGGCGCCGGCCGTCGGTATGTTCGGCTTCGCCCTGGCACTCGCCCTGCCCTTTACGGTCTTCGCCCTCTTCCCTTCCTGGCTGAAGCAGGCCCCGAAGTCCGGCTCGTGGATGAACATGATCAAGGTGGTCCTGGGCTTCATCGAACTGGCGTTCTCGCTGAAGTTCCTCTCTGTGGCCGACCTCGCTTACGGCTGGCACATCCTCGACCGTGAGACATTCCTGTCCATCTGGATCGTGCTCTTCGGTCTGCTGGGCCTTTACCTCATCGGCAGGCTCAAGTTCCCGCACGACGACCCGGAGCAGAAAGCGATGCCGGTACCGGCCATCATGCTGGGACTGTGTTCTCTGGCCTTCTCCGTCTATATGCTCCCGGGACTGTGGGGCGCACCCTGCAAGGCGGTCAGCGCCTTCGCCCCTCCTATCAACACGCAGGACTTCAACCTTGCCCCGCAGAGCGTCCATGCCCAGTACACCGACTACGAGGAGGGGATGCGCGCGGCGGCAGCAGCCGGCAAGCCGGTCCTGATCGACTTCACCGGCTTCGGCTGTGTCAACTGCCGGAAGATGGAGGCATCCGTATGGACCGATGCACGCGTGGCCGACAGGCTCATGAAGGATTACGTGCTCATCTCGCTCTATGTAGACGACAAGACGCCGCTGAAACAGCCTGTACAGGTGAAATCTGCTGACGGCAGCACCCGCACGCTGCGTACCGTCGGCGACAAGTGGAGCTACCTGGAGCAGACGAAGTTCGGCTATCTGGCACAGCCGTTCTATGTCCCTCTGGACAAT
>ERZ772945.367-NODE-367-length-36788-cov-7.797049_pt1 | contig 36788 bp, 46 predicted proteins | sample MGYA00511681_ERZ772945 | MGnify/ENA primary metagenome ERZ772945 (study PRJEB29015, sample SAMEA2737943) | human oral metagenome | biome: human oral; feature: human-associated habitat; material: dental | place: China | collected 2143 ...
GATTTCTCAACGACTTGCTTTTCTTCGTTATCCCAAACCACATAAGCAGCAGGATTAGTGACTCCAAGATCTACACCAACCACGTAGCGCTCAGAGAACTCCGGTCTTCCAGGATCTGTCTTTCCATGAAAGCCAAAGACAACTCTGTTGTTTTTATCGATCCAGATGTCTGGTGCACCAGGTTCACAGCCCACCTCCAGTAATTGAGGTGGTGTTGGGAAGTGTAGTACTACCTTCTCTCCTTGAACGACCAGCATCAACTCAATGCGGTCTGGTGTGACACTCATCTCTCTGTACTGCTTATCCGTAGCAGAAAGAGCCAGTCTAGGCTGCATAGAACTAGGTTTAGAATCACTAGCAGTTCTTTCCCAGCCAGCAGAGACGTATTTAGTGGAGGTCTGAGTCATGACTTCGACTCTAGCAGCCCAGGATCGCAGGTTGCTAACCACTTGTTCTCTGAACATACGCTCTAAACGAGAGGCACCGCTCTTGAACTGCTTCTTCACCTGAGCAGGGAGTTTCAGATTCATCTGCCTACCAACCTCAGCGGGCTTAATCCTGTCGAAGTAGGTCACCAGGGCCAGGTTCTGGTCAGTCATCTCCTTCAGGGCATAATGAGCAACCAGTTCAGCGTCTTTTCTGATGCCGTTCAGTACTTCATCAAGGTTCAGAGGCTTACCGTTCTTGTCAAACGCAGCGTATGGTACTCTTGGATATGTGCGTGACACGATAGAGATAGATGCCATCTGGTGAGCCTCCTCTCGTTGACAAGAAAAGCGGTATACATGTATTATAACACAGGATTAGTGGAGAGTGCCAATACGGATGAAAAATAGCAACAACGTCATACTACAGTGGAGTAGCCTTGATTTTGAATCACAGCAGTAACAAATCATGCAAGAAGAAATCTAAAGATGACTACAGACAACAACATGTTTGATGTGTCGGGGTGGTTCAGAGGTCCTGTTAACAAGAAGATGATTCTTACTAACAATGAATCTATGTTTGGAGGCATTGATTATTGGATAAGCAGACCTGTTTCCAATGAAAACGTTGTAATAGAGATGTCTTTTTCTATGGGCCATCAGTCATTGGAAACAGACGATCTGTTATTGTTGTTTGAAGGATTCAAATACGACTACGAAAAGATGATCAGAACTGCTTTCAGAAATGAAAACGACTCCATGAACTTACGTAGTCATGAGTTTTCTGGTGTTGTTTTTATGACTCCGATTGGTTTGCATAGCATGAGAACAACTTTGTTCAGGGGTACTTACAGAACAACTTGGAAAGCATCTGTACTTGTGTCAAAAAGCCATGAGAATCTAGCAGAGATTGTTGAGATGATTCGTGGTGCTGGATGCCGAGTTCCATCAACATTTATCTATAATGCACTTGACGTTTTTACAGATAGTAAGCATTACTATACTCATATGATGGAAGAGTATGGTAAAGATTACATGATGAATTTGGGTATTGTCTGTGACAGATATGCTTCTTTTAGAAGGTGGAACTATTTTGTCTTGCCTGAGTTTGATTTTCAGAACGGACTAGGGTATGACGAGTGGTTCGTTGAAAGTATCCGTACAATGGCTGAAAAGATTGAGCAAAAGTGGATTGACGAATGGACCAGATAAAACAACCCGCCTGATTGATAACTTCAGGTGGGTTGCTTTAATTGAAGTATACTCTCAGAACTCTGCCTTACCGCATTTGAGGTGCTGGACAAAAGGAAAGATTGTCATGATGATGGTACATGCAATCATCCCAGCAGCGATTCCATCTCTAAGAAATGGTCCAACAAGGAAGAGCAGGTTTCCAGCGACAGGAATTGTTATAAGTGTTGCCATCATGATAGTGAAGAATCCAAACTTGTAGATGTTCAGGATAGCGGGACCATTGAACTCCTCATCTGCAGGAATTCTGTTTTCTAGTCGCGCTCTGATTCTTTCGACAACCACAATGACGCCAGACCATATCATCAGAACAAAGAATGCTCCCAGTACGCTTAATGCGTAAGATGTAAGTGTTTCCAGCATTGTTGTCACCAAGTTTCTTATAGTTGGCTCAAGTTATTATTACTGAATAAGTATATCTACAGATTAGAAAGATGCCTGCTGATCTGACTGGTTCTCAGTGTCCCATAAATCTTCATCAATCGTGCTCTTGACGCCTGATTTTTTGAGGTGTTCATCTTCCTGCACCATTGCATCAAAAGCATCAGAAAGGTCTACAAGTTCCTGTTACTCAGTCACTTTGTCAGAAGGTGTGACGTCTGGGCTCTTGTCGTGTGATGTCATTTTGGATTGTTGCCACTGAGCAACCAGATCCTTCACCTCAGCGTCTTTGGGGGCGTTAATCTCTTCCTTCATCTTGGAGTACAGAGCAGACGTTTCTTTGGACGCCTTGTTCAGTTTGTCAACAACCATGAGCACAGCATCCTTGTAGAGGTCCTTAGCGTCTTCTCCTTGCCTGGATACTGACGAGATGGCGTTCCTGACAGAATCGTTGCACACAATCTTGCGAACATCTTGATAGATCTCTGTGACCTGTTTGTCAACAGATTTACCTATCTGGTACTCAGAACTACTTTCAGGGTAGTTCTCAAGAATCTGCTTCCAGTTGTTGAGGTATATTTTGCAGGTTCTTCTGTACATAGTGTACGCCTGATGTAGTTCAGGAACTGAGGAAAGGTACAACCACTCATTCTTGTTGAAGATGGGGTTGTCGTTGTCATCAAACCATGTATTAGAGTTACTGTCTTCGATTTCCTGTGCTGGGTCATTTGATGAAGAATTTTTCATGCCCTTATCAAGTTGTTTGTGACAGTATGGGCACTCCTTCTTATTTCTTCCAGAAAGATGATCCCAGAGAGAAAGTGCACCAATAACTCCAAAGATGAATATGAGCCAAAGAATCACTGGGAGTCTTCTTCCTTGCTTGTGTTTATATGAGCCTCTTGTTGATTATGGTCGCATGTACTATTCATGATTAGTTTAATGAAAACTGGTACCCCTATGAATGAAAGCAATATAACGGTATTCTCAAATCCCAGGAGAGTAATGACAAGCAATCCAATAGTTGAGCAAAGAATCAACCAGAGCACTACTGACAGGATGACTATAGACAGCAAGCAATTTCTTGTGTAGTTCTTAGGTGCTTTTGTGTCCTTATCTCTGATTGCAAGCAGGATTTTCTCGTAGTTCTCTGACTTGCCTCCTTTAGGAGTTTTCCCGAAAATCGGAGGAGAGTAGAGAACAGGCTTGTGGCCTGCGACAGTGGATCCAATCTGGTCAACAGAGAAGACGACAACAGGAGTAATGAAGTAGTAGGTCAGTTTTCCTAGAAGGAACAGAATATAACCAAGTGCTATAACTGACACCATAAAAATCGTCATACGTGCGCTTGCTTCTGGGTTTGCTATAACGAGTGTTGGGTCTATTGACATAACCGATGTCATAATTTTCTCCAGGTCATACTAGGGTGGTATCTCTTACTTACATGATAACAACTTCTGTGTACGCATTAGATGGATGACTTTAGAAATAACCAAAATCACCAAACATCACTAAGCAATGCCAAGTTGTATTCATCATTATCTGACTGACTCTTATCTTCTTCTGTGGACTCCTGTAGTGCTTTCTGACAGAGCGCTTCAAGGTTTTCTGTCAGACGTTGTGTTTCGAGCATACTTGATTGCAGCAAATTCATAAGTTTGCCAAACAAAACAGGATTTTCAAACGAGTTTATCCTGATACCAAGAGGATCGATAAGACTATCTTCTGTATCTGGATGCTCAGAGAAGTTCTGTAGTTTCACAAAGAGATCTTCAACCTGCTGGTCAGTCTCTCTGATAACCTGCTCAATTTGTTTGGGAAGTTGTGAAAGGCTGGATTCATGATTGATTCCAGTATTGCTTGAATCTGCATTCTTACCATCAGAGTACTGGTTAATCATCTTCTGCTTGGTATCGCACCAGTTAGTCAGTGATTTCCTGTACTTGTGCACATCTTGAATGAAGTACTTGTTCTTAATTTCGCTGACATTACACGCATCATCTAATGAGATAGATCTACTGTTACTTAAGCAGATGATGGTTTGAAAGAACCTCGGAAAGAAGGTTCTCTCATAGTCAACATAGATGAAAGAGCGAACTATATACATGTCAGTCTTTCTGTATAAAATCCTACGCAACAGAAGAGCATGAAATTAAATGATCAGAGTCTTCATCATCGTCTGTGTCATTCTCGTCCCAGAGAGGATTAGAGAACTCGTTGAGCACATTAGAGAGATCGTTCTGTCTTAATTCAGGATGACCTTCTTTTGTCCTGTTGTCATCATTGCTGGGGTTAACATTATCTGTACCCTCCTTGTCTGAGACAGAAGAGTCAGAATTGTTTTCAACAATACTGATACCATTCTCCCAGTTGTCAACAATTCTGTCGATCTCGACGCTCTCATTCTCAAGCGCCTTGTCTAAGAGGTCTTTACTCTGAATCCTCAGTTCCTTGGTCTTGTCGGCAGCGTTCTCAAGTAATGCCTCCATCATGTCGTAGGCTCTGTAATCTGACTCAGTGCAATCCTGCTTGTTGATAACACGAGTCAAAGATCTACGTACAGTAGGGTTGACAACATACTCTCGAAGATCCAGGTAAATCTGGTCTGCTTCCTGACAGATAGATTCAATTTCTTCAGAGACAGATTCTAGAGTATCCTTGTTCCTTGACACGAACGAGCAGAACTCAATCAACTCATCAACATACTCTTCTACATACTCAGAAATACGTCCTTTACAAAGGTACTTCCACTCTCTTCTCTTCAAGCTACGTGCTTTCTTGAAAACACCTGTAGTACTAATCTTGAGAAGAATAGTGAACTTACATATCTTGATTATGTAGTCAATTGCGTCATCAATAAGGTTGTTAGGGACTGTAAGAAAAAGAAGAAAAATGCCAATAAATATCAATGATGATAAAACCACCATATAGTATCACCACTCGTCTGACTGACTTGACCTGTCATCCATCTCTGCCGTCTTCTCCAGCACAGAGATGGTGTTGGTAATGACGTCCTTGGTATCACTATCTGGAACGCTGTCTTCAAGTAGTCGAAGAAGATGCATCGAGTACGCCTCTGTCAACACTCGAGACAGAAAGACAGAAGGATCCTCTACTGCTGTTCCTTCCAGCGCCTCAGTGAGCGTGTCTGGATCTGAGAACATGGACATGTGCTGAGACAGGATGGTTCGTGAGGCCATACCTGTTGGGTCGAGTTTCTTGGCTGCACACAGGGTTGCTGTCAGTGTCTCCCGTGCTGGTCCAGTGAAGTACCCTGGTCGCTCTTCACTGTCATCATCCTCATCGTAGTCCCAGACGTCAAACAGCATCCTGTCAACTGTGGACTCCAGAGTGAAGACACTGTTTCGCAGGGTCCTGTGTGGTACTCCTAGATTGTGCTCATCCTGGTCATGGCTGGTGGTCAGGAAGATGCTCTTGTCAATCTCTGATGGCGTCTCTCCGTTGACCATGGTTGTGATGCAGTTCAGCGCCATCCTGAAGCCCACAAGAAGGTCCTCTGTGACAGGTGAGGCGACATACTCCTCAACGTTGCAACTGGCGCTACCGAGAACCTGTCGAATGGTGTCGTAGAGCGTGTCCTGGGGTAGAACCTGCTGTATCATACGAATACGACGAAGAGTGATTCTGGCGAGATCCAGTGTAGTCTCATATCCTGCTCCCCAGTTGTCAACAGCGTCACGATACGCCTGAAGACAGGTGAACAGAACAGGCTCACTCAGATCGATTCCTCGTTCAGTGTCAACCAGTTCAGCGTATCCACCTGTGACCATGTTGTTCAGGTGCCTGTCAACCTTCTCAGGTGTTGGAAGTAGCAGGAAGACAGCATCGTCAGCAAGAGTGAGCCTTGAATCCTCAGAATTGTTGTACATCAGTTTGAGACCACTGAGATCATCCTGACCCTCAGAGAGCATTCTGATGCAGAGCATGTCGTCAGCACTGGCGTAAGTGACACCTGTCTCCTTGGTCATCATGTCTGCAACGTCCTGACGGAAGTCGCCAATAGAGTTGTAGTAGACGTTCAGGTTCAGACAGGACCATGCTCCACGAATCAGCGGCTCATTGACTGGATTCCATGGAGTGTCAGCAAGAAGGTCAATGAGGTCATGATAGAACTCTGAGGACTGCTGACTGACTGCAGTGTTGACAATGACAGCGTTCTCCTGCATAGAGACACCATACAAGCAGGTTCGCTCAGCAAGCATCTGGCTCAGAGTGTCAATGACCTGCTCACATGTACTGTCTGACACAGGACTGGTCAAGTTCCTCAGAGTGACGTTTGTGCTCTGGTTCTCACCCTCTGTGCTCTCAACACTGACATCAATATGCAGGGTGCTGGAACCATCAGCCTCAACCTCTGAGTATACGTCAACATCAGCCTCAGTCAGTGGGCCATCAGCATCTTCCTCATTATCGTCGTCAAGCAGACCCATTGCACTGAGCGCATAACGAATGGACGGAGGAAGGTTGTCAGCAGCACCTGGCTCGTTTAACTCACTCAGGTCGCCAACGTCAACTCCACCGTCAAGTCCACTGATAGTGAGGTCTGAGTCACCACTACCTGACATGGTGATCGTAGTACCACCACTTGCAGAGTTGCTGTTGGGGTCTGTGGGGCCGATCTGGATGATTCTAGTCATCTGCTCTCTCTATTCCTGTACTTCCGTAACTTCTCTCAGATGAGACAATCACCTCATTGTAGCACAACCACTGACAGAGAACAAGAGCCATGCTGAGAACAGGAAGTACCTGGAGAAAGAGTGTTTAATTAGTTGAAAAATTAAACAGATTCAGGCACTATGCTAACCCCCAGAAAAATAGAGGAGTCAGAGTGTCTGAATCTGTTTGTCACTCATCACAAAGAGTGATTGAGTGCTAGTCGGTCTTTGCTCTCATGAACGACAGCGATCCTGGTGCTGAATGATTGCTGTCAGCATCACCCATACTCGCCTTGACATCCTGAGTGAGGGAATAGTACACAATCCATGAGCCCATCAGGCAGGCAGCAATGGCAGACGGAATAAGGAACCATGCGAGCGACATATTTCCAATCGCTGATGCTCCAATGAAGATGGTTGAAGCAAGCGTGAAGAGGAAGAGCGCCCATGTTGTCGGGCTGATAAACCACAGAGTGCTCCAGTTACCTACCTGCAGGAGATAGTTGGTGTAGTTACTCTGATCCTGGATGTCATTGATTGATGCATTAGTCATTGAACTCTCCTTACTTCTTGTCGTTGATGCTCTCTTGGTAACGTCGCCAGATGTCATGTCCACCGAAGTAGGCAATTACCCACATGATGGCACCTACTGGGAAGAGTCCGTTATGGAAGGTTGCAAAGATCGCTAGAAAGACCAGAAAACCAATTCCGGCAATTGATGCTATCTTCTCCATGACTTGTCTCCTTTTGTGTTTGGGTTGGTGTGTTTCTCGACTGTGTATGCCTTGTGTACACCATTGACTCAATCATGGTAGCAAGGCTGAACTGACAGAACAAGCACTTCTTAGGTGATGTGTGCCATACTTGAGTTACCTTACATTGTTTCTTGCACTCAGGAGGTTGTTGCTGTGAGAGTGCTTTGCGTGATTAGGTACTTGCGCAACCTCTCAAAGGCGTGTATCATGACATGAGCATAGGAGTGTCAGCATGACACCCTGCTATGAAGGCACAAGAGCACAAACACAGAGGAGAGTGAGATCTCATGGCACACGCATGGAGAGATCTTGATGACCTGCCTGACTGGAAGCACCAGGATGGTTACACAGGACCTTATGATGACAGTGTTGTCAAGCCACTAGGATCTCACTACACCTGGGTCAGTGATGGTGCTAGTGGTCTGTTTGCTGTTACTGATGATCAGACTCGTATCTTCCTGAACCTGAGCACAGACATGGCAAGTGTATGCAATGAAGTGTACGCTTACTGGGTTGTGTTGCCTTCAGATGGACGAGTGCTTGACAGCAGAGTTCCAGGAGATGTTGCTGGTATCTGGGAGTACGTTCCGGCTGACGAGTGGCCTGACGGAATGGCTGGCAAGTCCGTGCTCATTGACCCGAACTATGCTGATGTCATGGTTGACTCTGTTGTTGTTGCATGGCGTGACTCACTGCACAATAAGTATGGTAACTCCTCTGCATGGGACCTCAACCAGGAACAGGATGTGTGATGGCTGCCACAACCTCCAGTCACCCTGCAACCATTGTCCGCAGCGCAGACACTTCCTGTTCTTTTATAGATGATGTTCTTGAAGCAATCAATCCTGAACATACTTCTAGGTACTCAGGCAAACAGATTTATGAACTTATTGACATGTGGTCCGCCAGTAATGACAATGAGAAAACAGACCTTCTATCCTCTATTGTGCTGAAGTGTATTCATACTGAGATGAATCTGCATCGAAACTGGCAGAAGCATTTCAAGGACGCTGACCAGAGGATACAGAAAGAGTATGGAATCAAGCAGGGTTTAAGTGCTTGTCAGGTGAGTGAGAGGTTTCAGAGAGCACTGACTGATGCTGCACCTCATCTCAAACAGGTTCTTGATGATGCTTGTCAAGGAAGTATCGCGCCTGTATTCGTCATGGATGCAAAGAACTGGAGGTCTCTTCCTGGTCCGTCAGCGGGTATGTACAGCGAGTATGTCTCTGTTGCTGGTAGTGCCGCCATATCTGTTATGACTCTGGATACTTATTTTAAGCAAAATTTGTGAGAAGAAGGACAATCTAAGATGGTTCAACGAGTAGTAAATATTTTTTACAACATCATTCTAGTGTTTTCATTAATTACTCCACTTTTGATTGTTGCCTCCTTTTATGATTCAAGATATGACATTTTGAATTATTTAATGGCATCGTGCATTGCTGTTGCGTTTTTGTGGGTTGTTTTTTCTTTCTTGTTGTCATTTATCGGTGATAAAACAATAAACGCCATCTTCTATAACAAAGACCAGAGAGTTGAGTTCCCATGGTCTATTGATGATTACGCCAACAAAGTTCCGTCATGGATTTTGTTTCAATCTGCAATCTACTCAGCCATGATTCCACAATCTAGCAAGATGCCAAAGATCTTTAAGGATCGGAAGAGGTTTAGCGACAGAGTTGTAGAGTCGAATGATCGTATTACTAAGGTCCTGACAAATGAGTCAGTGGTTGATGTTCTCTATAACGGATATGCCCCTGACATGAAGAACGAGATGGAGGCGTTTGTCAGAAAGACTTTCAGAGATGAGTTCAAGGTTCTCAGGCAGATTCGCTCAGAGATGAGGGATGTCGTTTCCAGAGAGAACGAAATTCGTAGTCAAGAGCATACAAAGCAGATGGAGCGTGAGGAGTCAGAGCGTCGTGCTGCTCGGGACGCCAAGGACGAGGATGTTAGGATAAAGGCGAACAAGATGCTGGATGAGAACTATCTATCTGAGGCTGATCAGGAGAAAAGGTGACGTAAATGCCTGAAAGCAACGGATTCAATTTTTTCAAAGAGAGAAAGTTATTTGCTAACGAATTAGTGTTCGTGTCATTCAGTGCTCCATTTTTGCTAGTGTCATTAACAATTGGAACTATTGCGTGGGCAACAACTATCGGCTCTGAGATGACAAGATCTTGGACTTTGGATGTATATATTCTTGCTTGGTTAGCCATTAATATGATGGCTATTATGCTATCCATGATCCTCTTTTCATATCCGTTTTCTCTTCTAGTAGAGTCATCTGTCTGTGCACTGGTGAGTTCAGTTGAAGATTTCGAGAACATTCCAACATTCACAGAATCTCCTAAACTCAATCTCCTGCTGCTTGTGTATGGCTACAAGATTCGCAGGTTCGTCTCTGGAGGCTTCAACACCGATCTGGTGATTGATGACAGGATTAAGCATGTCCATAAGAAGGTTGAGGACATCCTCTCTGAACCTGCAGTTGTTGATGTCATCAAGAATAGTAAGTCAAGGCACTTCAAAAAAGATGTTGTGGTATCTGTTGCCAAGGTGATTAAGGGCGCAATTCAAGAAGTAGGTGAGATTTCCAAGAATGTCAAGATTGAGAAACATAACAAGGCTAGAAAGCAGAATGAAGAGTCAGATCATAGAGTTGTTGAGTTTTTGTCAAGAAAGAAGTAGTAGAGTAGTACAATGAAGATTATTGATGAGTTTTATGATGAAATTTTTAACCTATACTTTGTAATTGGTTCAATTGCAATTTTTGGAAATACGCTGAGTCTACTTTATGGTCTTTTTGAATTAAACATTATTGCTGCTATTATTTTTTCTTTGATTGTTTCGTTTTTATCATGTATTTTATACGGAGGTGCTTTGATTGAGATCACAGACAACCTTCAGGACCTCAAAAAGGATACCAGAAACACCTACAAGAGAGAACTCTGCAATTCTTTGAGCAAATATGCAGGAACAATGCCATTCTGGGTGATGTACAGATTTATGAAGTACTTCAACTCGATTCCTGAATATATTTATGCTCCAGACGACAAGAAGCAGGAGGTGAACAACAAGATCGAGGACTCAGTATCTAAGGTCAAGTGGATTCTATCTAATGAGTCAGTAGTTGATGTTGTTTATCGTAAGTACGCTCCTGAACAGAGATCCGAAATGATTGATGTCGTCAAGAACACTCTTAGAGATGAGACAAGAGTAATCAGAGGCATTAGAGAGGATTCAGAGCAATACCACAAGGAGTTTCTGGCAGATAAGAAGAAGCGCCAAAAGGAGAACACACAAAGAGTGAACAGGGAGACCAACCAGAAAGTCTCTCAGGATGCCTCTGAGTTCCTTCAAAACTACTACATGAACGAGAAGTAAGATACCACTGTACGATTTTAAATCCTAAAAATAGAGGAATAGGATTATATAACATGGGTGTTATAAACTGGTTTTACGAAAAGGTTTCTTATATTTTTGCTGCACTTGGAAGTGTTTTGATTGTAGGATTTTTTACAGGATTATTGTGGAACATTATCCCTCGTAAAGACATTGCATTATTTTCAATATTATGTATTTCAACGCTACTTGTTATTGTATATGTAGGTGTTCTGTTTGAGTTTTTATGCAACAAAAAGAGCCAGAAGGAGGAGAGTATCAAGAATAAGTACAAGAAAGAACTTTGCGATTCTCTTGATAAAAGCATAAATGTATTGCCTTCGCAAATGCCATTTTGGTTGCTGTATAGGTTTATGAGGTACTTAAACTCAATTCCTGAGTATGTCTTTGCTTCAGATGATAATAAGCAGTCAATCTATAATGAGATCAAAGAATCTACCTCGAAGGTCTTCTGGGTTCTGTCGAATGATTCAGTGAGGCATTCTATCTACTCTAAAATGTTGTCTGATAGGAGATCTGAGGTGGTTGATGTTGTTAAGAACACTCTCACAAAGGAGACTAAGGTAGTTCAGGACATTAAGAAGAGATCAGAGCAGTATCGCCAAAGTCTTGTTAAAGAAGAAAAACAGGGGCTTTCTCGAGGCGTTGATGACTTCCTAGATGAGTACTACGCGAAGGAACGAGACAGGTGAGGGAAAGACTGCAAGCCATCAAATGGGGCTCTTTCCAATTACTTTCACTGCCAGTGCTAATTTTTCTGTCTACTTTTCTACCCTTTGGGGAGGTTAGTGTATTAAAACGAATTACAGGATGTTTTATCTTTGTAGCGATTTGCTTTATATTGATTTTGATTTTTAGTGCTTGTATAATTGATCTCTCTGAATACTCAAACAAATTTCAGCAAGAATTTGAAAGTGCAGTAAATGAGTGCAATCAGAACCTTCCGTTCAGTACCTTGTCAAAGGTGTCAGGTTACTGGAAGGTCATACCATATCTTGAGTCAAGGTATGTACCTCGGCATGATGTGGCCAAGATTCAAAATGAGATGCGTGAGTCCTTTAAGAGGGTTGTTGGTGTTTTGTCTGATGAGGTTGTGGTCAATGTTCTTTGTAAAGGTGATGCTCCAGAGTTGAGGTCAGAAATGGTTGATTATGTTAATGACTTCATCAAGAGCGAGAAGAATAATATGGTTGACATACGCTCTCGATTCAAGAAGATGGAGAAAGAAAGTATCCAAGAGCACAAAAGACAGCAGAGAATCAAGAAGAACAAGAATAAGATCGAGAGGATAAAAAAGAAGGAGGCTGAGGCCGTCAGAAATGAAGCCAGAAGCAGACAAACTGCCGTTCTTGCTGATAAGATGCTGAATGAGGTCTATTTGAACAAAGGCAAGTGAGAAATGGGTACGTGCTCCAACTCGCATAGGGGCATTAATGACTCACTACAAGCAATATGAGGACAGCGTTTTTGAGATGCCTTGCTTATCTCCTGATTGTTCAAATGATGTAAGTCACTAGGAACAGATTTGTAGATCATGTTGTCATAATGCTATGGTTGAGTCATCAAGAAGAACTGAGCCAAGCATGACGACTCAGTTCTTGACAGGCAACAACCAAAGAGCAGAGGTGCAACAAACATGGCCGAACAGGCAAAGACCTTCCAACAGGTGATCAGTGGGTTCTCGTTGAAGGAGATTCCGTTCTACCTCCAGTGGAGTGGCCCAGCGTTCACTGACGTTCCGGCGGATGGTGACTGGGGTGAGGGGATGTACTGGACCTGTACTATCATGATCGAGAATGAGGACGGAGATCCCATCGCTCTGGGGGACATGTACCGGCAGGTAGGCGCACTTGACTCAGCCTCGTTTACTCCAGCAGATGGTAGTCCTGACGAGGAGCAGATTTATCAGGACACTGAGGATCGTCTGCTGGCACGTTTCGGCATGAGTCGAGAGGATGCTCAGCACATTGACTACGCCTGGTGAATGTCTGAGGTCGCTAGGTAGATAACTCTCTGCTGGCACCTGTTTTGTAGATGTATCTTGCATGTGACATGATTCACTAGTAGGCGGGTTGTTCTTGAGTTAGATGACGTGCTAGTGTTGACTCATCAGACAAGAGGACAAAAGGTCCTTACATATACACAGGAGGGCAGAGAGTATGGCAAACATGAACGCAAACACCAACACTGATGAGATTATCGAATTCCTTAACGATCTCACGGATAAGGTTGGAGATGGAAAGCACATTACCCTTCTTGCTGAGAAGCAGGATTGGTTTGATGCGAAGCGTACTCTCGTTCAGGAGCGTCTTCATGGGTGGGATGAAGGTGATGTGATTGTCGATAACAATGGTAACATCTTCACTTTCTGGGGCAACTCCTGGCATGTTGAGCACCTGTCTGAGGATGAGTGGCGCAAGGCCGAGGTTGAGGATCAGATCGAGCGGATGACTGATCGCATCGGCTGGGATTTCCAGGACCGTATGGGGTACGAGAAGGTTTCCTACGGTGATATGGAGGACTTTTTGAATGAAGTCTTTGCTGAGATGCGGATCGTTGTTGATGGCGATGCTGAGATGGCTGAGAAGTTTGAGAAGAAGGTCCTGAAGTCGTTGGGTATCTCGACGTCTGTTCTTCACATCAATGACAACGGATCTACCATCACTATTTCCGGCGGTTTCGTTCGCTGGAAGGAGATGGTCTTCGAAATCAGGAAGAAGACAACCGTTCGTTTCTGGTAGAGGTTTTTATTAACCTCAGACAGCAAATCCATCAGGTCGAGTACAACAAGCACCTGGCATCTTGACTGAAACTTGATGCCAGGTGTTTGTATGTTTCAACCTGTATTAGATCGCGCGTCCTTCTACTACTTCACTTTTGACTCTTCTAGTAGAAGTTTGATGAGCATAGATGCAGCGTCCTTGCTGAGTCGCTTGGATGCTTGAGTGTATGTTTCATATCCGTTGTACTCTGCATTGCTATTGAGAGACGCTGCTTTGTTGAAGCACTCTGTAAACATATCCTTGCTGACCTTGTGAGCAAGTGAGTAAATGAACTGGCGCTGGGATGCTGTTGACTTGGTTGACACGATAGGACCTCTTTTTGTGAATAATGATTCGCTGTCAGATGGATTCTATTGTAGCACATCATTCACACAAGTGGTGATTCTTGCTGTTTTTTCTTAAAAGTACGCCAAAGACCACCTGTGTCTACCTTTTTCAACGGGCGCGACTATTGCATCAAGATCTTTCTCTGTAACCAAGGGATCTGACTTGCATACCTGGGTACTGGAGATTTCTTTCTCTGTGTGTGCAATGTCTTCGATTTTGCGTACTGGATCCTGGTCACTGGCGCACACAAGACTGAGGTATGGTTCTGATCCAAGGTTGTACTCAATGGATTGTGTATCTATGACAACATCTGTCCTCAGCAGGTGCAGGTTCTTGTCATTATCTCTGAGAATGAAGTTGGTGCCACCAGTCTGCTTGTCTTTCTCTACAATGTACACCCTGCCTCTGACCAGGTACATGTTCTCGTGTGTTGGAAGGTTGGATCCAGTAAAAGTAATCACCAAAGCAGCAATCAAGGCAAGAAGAGTAGGCCCCGTCATCCATCTAATGTTTTCTGGTATCTTCTGTTTATTATAGACATTAATAATTAAGAATGCACAAAATAAGAAAATGATTGTAATGACTAGTGTAAGAATCCAGTCGTGTGAGGTCATCATTAGAAGTTTAGATGAGGGTAATGGATTCTTACTAAGAAAGATTATGTCGGAGAATACTCCTACGCTAAATATGGCGAAGAACAAAACAAGAAAGTAGAACTCAGGATTATCACGAAAATTCTTGTAAGGAATATAGAGTGCTATCAGCATCCATATAAGAACCGATAAACCACTCAAAACCATTGTAGGTATGATTGTTGTAAAGATTTCAGCATCCATTGTAAAACTCTTTCTATGGTTTCTTCAGGATATGACTACTTAAACACCTTGGATGGATTCTTCACCTTACACACAAGAGCACCGTTAATCATGTTGTCTCTGTTCGAGTTCTCTCCGTTGATGCGAGTAAGGAAGAAATCAACATCATCATGATGGGCACACCTAACCAAAATCTTTGGTCTGCTGCCAACAGCATAGTTCCTGTGCCAATACTCATATGGAGTCTGGAGATCCGTTTTGAGAATGTACTCCTCTGAGTTCTCGCCTCTTTGGAAGTAGATGTCAGTTCCGCCTGTGTGATCGTTGTGACGCACCATGGAGACCCATCCGTTGACAACCTCGTCACCATCAGGAAGTTCACGTGCAGATGAGACAACTGGAATCATACCGTATATCACAATTGCCAGGAGTGTCAGTCCAGCAACTTTGCGTACTGCTGGTTGCTTGAAGTCACCTATTTTGTCAATGGAGTAGAAGAGAGCAATAATCATTACAACACATATGAGATGTGCTAAACCAACATAAGCAAGATTATCAAAAGATATGAGGTACCTTGTACTAGATGTATCAAAAATGCTTGAAATTTTCGGAAGAACAGCAAATACGCCATTTATTACAAATGAGCCTAAAACAGATGCAACAGCAACAGCAATCGAGATTACTCCAACACCTATACTCGCTTGATTGTTGTTGGTCTTGCTGCTCTTATCTTTATCGTCTTTGCTTGCCAGTAGCAAAAGAGGAAGGAAAATGAACATCCAAAACACTGCACACAGAAGAACAGAAACGATGAACAACGTTGTCTCGTTCTCTAAGTCAAGTACTGAAAACATCTTCCAGATCTCACTCTCTGTGGTTCGCATGGTTATCACAGGTACATCTTACCAACAAATGAGAGCATTGACTTGTCAGCAAACACTCACCTAGAGCAAAGAGAAACCCGCCTGAGTACCAATCATAGGTAACAGGCGGGTTGCTCAGAGGATGTCATCACTTGTGGCTATGACTGCTGTTGTTGGATCGTGCCTCATGGATCTCGTTCATTGCCAGAGATGTCCAGAGTGCTTCCATACCGCTGACACGGGACTCAGCATCAGCACTGTCTCCTGTACTCTTGCGAGTGATGGTGAGGTCTGCTCCGAATGAGAACATCGCCTTGTCCATGTGCCAGGAGACTGAGCCGTCAGCGTTCTTGATGTCAGTGTTAAGTGACAGACCAAACTGCTGTTCACTCTTGCCGACCTGATTGCTGCCACGATAGATGTCGATTTTGGTCATCAGGGAGCCGAACTCTGTCTGCAGGTGTCCAATCTCCTTACTGTCCCAGTCGTAGATCGTTGCCTTGTTGCTGAACATCTGAGGGTTCTCGGTCTCAGCACCCACAAGGTTGCCATCAGGTGAGGACAGGGCGTAAACGTCACCAGACACATGGAACGCAAGTCCCTGAACAGTTCCAACCTTCTTGTCGTCAGCGTAGATTGTCCAGGTGTCGCCGCCAAAGAGTTTCCAGTCTTTCTTCGCCTCAATCTTGCTGGCACGATTGATGGTGTCAACAATTTGTTTGGAGTCAGCCACATTATGAGTAGTCTCGGCAGGCGGGTTGGATGATCCGAGATACCTGAAACTCATGATCACCACAAGAATAGCAACCATAATGGCCGCAACAGCAGCGACCTTCTTAGTGTCCTCATTCATCTTTCTGGCATCTCCTTCGCTCAGGTCATTTTGACTTTGCCTTTCTGTACTCAATGGTACTAGTGAACTCAAAGTTCGGTCAACATGAGAATCAGTGAACTAGATCACAACAGTCTTTGCTTATTGGAGTACCCCTGAAGCAGCGTCTGCTCGAGATTGCTGATCGCTCTTCCTTTTCTTAAACTGACAAAGAGGAGCCTTATCCTTGTCAGAATCTTTTACGACAGGATCTTGTTTACTGTTGACACATAAGAAAGCAATTTCAATACCTTTATCTTCATTGATGAACTTAATCTGACCATCCTTGAACTTCTTGTCTGCTTTGACAAAATACGTGGTGTTGTCATTCTCTCTGGTGAAGTAGATGTCTGTTCCGCCAGTTGAGGGGTTGTGCTCCATCTTCTTGACAATACCCTGATGAAAATGGCTAGTTATCTGATCTGGTGAGTTGATGATTATGTCAGACAAAAGATACATAGGCATGAATGCAAGAACAGCAATTGTCGCAATAGTAACAACACTGGTCAAGAATTCTGAAATGGTTAATCTGATTCTATCACCAGTTTTCTTCAGTCTGGGCGAAATAAACAAAATCCATGAGAGAACCAAAAGAGTGAACAAAAAGATACTGTATGAGTTAATTCCAGTAAAAACATTAATCGTATTGATTGTTATACTAGTTACAACAAAGAGAAGCCACGCAGATAAAAAAGAAACCATAATACTAATATTACTGATTTCCGTATCGTTCTCATGCTCTTTACTATTATTAGTATCACTATAGCAAAAAATCAAAGCGCTACGTGCAAACTCGAATAGTATAAAACATATTAGAAAAATTGCTATATTAAATATATGATTTGAGATCAGTGTCTCATTGTTGAACATATAATCTACCATTTATGTTACCACCCATGAACTAGATACTGACATCAATATGCTCATATCTTAACACAAGATCGTGCACTTTGAAGCAGCAGTAAAAGAAAGAAGTACTGCCTTGACGAGATTGATGGTCAGGTCAAGGCGGCACTTTCAGAACACGTCACCAAGGCTTCTGAGCGGCAAGAATCCGTTCTAGAAGCGAGTTGGTCTCCCGGGTCTCTTGGAGCAAGGTCAAAAGAATGTCCTGCGTCTTCTTGTGTGAGTCAAGAATCCTCTCGGCATTCTTGTTGGACATGATGGCACTGTGACCAGCAATCTGAGCAATCTCATAGTCGCTCGTTGCAAATGCATTCATCGCTGACTCAATTGCCTCAACACGGTACTCGTTGCTCATGTTTGATTCCTCCTTTGTAGGTGTTTGTCACGCTTTCTGCCTGACAAAATATATGCTACATGTACTTCCAAGACGACGCAAGTTGAGAACCAGTGACCTGTACCACATCACAGAAGTTGGTATCTACTCATCTGTTCTGTACTCATTGTGCGACAACTGAACTCAGGTGTGTTAAGATGTAATCAACTATAAACAGGGTTTTGCCCTTTATTTTAGTGAAAGGTTGTAAAAATGAGATCGGCTTCATGTCATCCTCAATACACAATGACTCCTGTTGCTGACATCGTACCTGGCGACAAGGTGTTCATCAAAAGCATCCGTTCAGTAGGCGTGGTGGAGTCAGTTGAGCAAGATCGCTACGACAGGAACAGAACAGAGATCTCCTTTAAAGACTCTGCCTGGCTGTTTGGAACAGATGTCAGAATTGTTGTACCATGTGATGCATATGTTCCTGTGGTTCAAGGATGAGAGAATTCAGTAACAGATAAACAAGAATACAACAAAGACCTGAGCGATTATCTTACATCTCAGGTCTTTGTTGTCTGTTAAACTTGATTCACTTGACGGAATCAATTCTGCAAAGATCCGTGTCGCTAACTCTATCACCAATTCTACCATGACATGTTAGAGTGACCTGCTTGCCAGCAGACTTGGAGAGATCTGTTCCACTCTCAGCATAGAACGCCTTGGAGTCATCAAATACAACTACTTGGTGTGATTGGTAGTCGTTGACACTCTGTAAAACTCCAGAAACAGTGTAGTAGTTGTTGAAATATGCATACATTGGGAACAAAAAAGTCAATGCGGATAATGGGGCTGTAACAAACATCAATCCCATAGAAAGTTTCTGGAAAGTGATTATGGTCAAAGTCACTGACACGATAATCGCCACAACAAGATAAACTACCCAACTAATCCCAAAGAGTTCACCAACTGGACCAATCTGGTTGAACGATGTCTTCAGTGGTAGTGATGTGAGTAGTGTTGTCGTGTTGGTTCTCTTTCTGTGTGTTCAAGTACTTTGATTGTTGTGTTGATTTTATCATGTGTGTAGTCAAACATCAATCATGTGGGTATTAGAGAGGAGTTAAGTCTCCTGAATCTACCTTTTCTTGACTCCACTAATTGCCTTGGCTATACGCCTTAGGAAACCTCTGTATCTACTCCCATCTGGCTGTAGAACTGGAGACCTTAACAGAATACTGGTGGTGTCGGTAGTGAAGATACTCTCATCACCTCCATTGAGCAGGTAGTAATCTATATAGGTCGCAACTCTGCCTGTGTCCTTGATGTCGTACTCGACTCGAAAACCTGTCAGTTCTTCCAGTAGATCGATTGCGTTCTTTTGACTATAGAATCCGATGTATGGTTTCTCTTTGATTAGTACCTTCTCAGAGTACTCAAAGAAATACAATGAAATAAATCGTCTGTTGACAAACACAGCAAGATCTCTGTTACTCAGAGTGGTTGTTTTGCTCATTGCCTCCAGTGTGTTCTTTATCATTTCAACAGATCCTGCAACAAAAGCAGTCTTATTGAGTTTGTAGGATCCGTTGACAAAGACCCTTAGGTCGAAATCCCATATGAATCGTAGATCTGGATTTGAGCGCCTTAGTTTGTCATCATAGTACTCGTCTACGGGAAACATGAGGATAATGTCTGGACCAACACCTGAGAACATTCTTGTGATGTGTGTTCCTACACTAGCAAGACTTGCTGCTCTTGGTAATGATGTGTCAACGTCACCAGAAACCAGATAGTTGTTCTCGTCGCTATATACACATCTGACAAGCGACTTGATGTAATTCTCTTCTGGGTCGATCTTTGTGTTCTTACCAAAGTAATCAGGAATAATATACTCATACCTCTCTATTAATTGCTCATATCTTTTTCCTTGTTTGACAACTGGTCTGACCACAGATCCTTCAAGAGCAAGTTCTCTTAGAGACGCATGGAGTTTCTTGCGGTTTTCGTATTCATTGTACCAGGAGTACTGCTCCATATGTGAGCGAAAAAACAGATTCTTGAATGAGAACAATGACTCCCCAGTGGATTGCTTGATTGTTTGAAGAATAGTGCTCAGTGATTTATACCTGTTGACACCAGAAATAAACGAAACAGCGTTTTTAAGATTAATCAGAGGGTTTGATAAAACAAAACATAGCAGAGTAAAGGTAGACAATTTTATCAAAAAAGCAAGAATAACAAAAATAAATCCACTACTGTCTGCAACTGGTAGAATTAAATCAATGATATATCCTGAAACAACAGCCATGAAAAGCACTGAAACAACAGAAATAATGTCGAGTACTAAAATGATTGCCTGACACTTCCTGCTTCGTATCTCTTTTCGATAGTATCCCAGAGCAGGAAATAAATAATGGTAGGGAATAGAGTGTGGAATAACAGGAGGGACTACAGAAGTAATAAAGAATATAATGATTCTGCCAAATACGTTTTTAAAACCGATCCGCCTTCTCGCTTCCTTCAGTTTTTGATACTGATTCATTGACATGGTTTTTTTCTACCTGCTCTTTGCTTTATCCTTCTGAATCCTTGGCTCGCCGAAGTTGTGAATGCTGTATGTTTGCATGTTCTCAATCTGTCGGAACCCACATGAGATAGATCTGATGGCGCTCAGTCGGCTTGGTTCTGGAACGTTTTCCTCGTTTATGAACTGATTTATCCAATAGTCATTGTCATCGCTTGCCCTGAGAATGGATCCACTGATGTCACAATTGAAGTCAAGCGGGTGGTTGTCACTGATGTTCCAATAATGACCCATCGTGTCAGAGTGAACAAGCACAACCGTCTTGTCTCTGTCAATCTGATCACACGCATAGTAGCCATTGATGATTTCCAGGATCCCAGAAACATTCCTATGCGACCCTGCTATGAACATGCACCTGTCAATCCTATATGAGACCTCTTTGAAGTACCTAGTCTCGGTAATATAGGATCCAGTTTGTAAAAGTCGCTGGAGAGATTGATCGTTTCGTTCAGAGTGAGCGTCCTCGTCTAACGGGAACAGAACGACAATACTGGGACCAATACCTGTGAACATACTGGTGATGTGCCTGAGAGCATCACTAAGACCAGGGGATTCCAGTCCACTGGTGTCAATGGTTCCTGACACCAGGCATCCTTCATGATTCCAATTTGAGTCAGCGAAACTGATGACAGATCTGGAGTGCTGTCCTACTGACTTTGAATCAGTGGTGATTTTAGAGTTCCAGTGAGGCAGTTTGTAGTGTCTACCGGTTTTGACAACTAACTGGGGCTTTTCTTTGGCCTGATCACTCACTGACTCAAACAGGTAGTCATACATGATATCTGGTTTACTAGAACGACCTGATTCAGGATTGACATTAATCTCTAGATTTATCAGAACATCCAAGATTCTGATTGCCCTAAACACATTGGTCACAGGTTTGTTTTTATGATCGCCGTAATTTTTGATGAACTTCAGAAAAACAAACAAGTTCTTGCAGTTGGATTGCACATACAGTTGCAAGATTTTTGTGGTAATGAGCATGTAAGGCACCGCAAAAAAGAACAAAGATAATACAAAAGTGGCAAGACCATTAAAGTAGTCTGAATCAATGCCTCCACATGCAATAGCAGATACCACTACACTCACGACAGGAGCAGTCCATATGAGATAACTGAGAACCAGTATACACTTCTGTCGTCTACTCATGCTGATTCCTAGTGTTTTACTTGCTGGTATCACTCAGAAGCAGTTCTTCCCAGAGGTTGTCAACAGCATCAGGAATCTGCTCGATGTTGTCTACATCCATGTCTGGCACTGCCTCAGAGAGCATGTCAAGTACCTTCTGAGTGTCCTCAGTAACCCAGTTGTTTCGTCCTTCAAGGCAGACAGGGGACAGGAAGAAGTTGAACTGCAGGTCTGACTCACGAAGAGCCTTTAGTAGAGCGTCCTTGGCACTGAAGTCGTCTCCATCATGCAGGAACAGGAAGTGCTGCTTGGTGACAGGGATGACACCATCAATCTTGTTCTTGGTCCCGTCAACACCAATAAACCTTACAGGAATGATTTCATTGTCTGAGAACGCCTGCAGGGCACTAGTGTGATAGTTGTTCCTGATAATGTCAAAAGTTGCGCCAATGTATGTGTAGTAAATCTTCATTTTATGTGTGTTTTTTCTGTGCTTATTCTTTGGTTTTTATGTAATTGCTTAAAAGGGTGGAAATTCACCATCTCGACAAGATAGAAGATAGACGTTAAGCAAGAGATAATAGAGTAGATCTCAGTTTTTCTCTATGCTTTTCCTATACTCTTTCTCCTCGTCCCAACTCTTTTTCAGAAGGTAAGCACACAGACCACTGGACACAAAGCATGTGATGATTGCTAAAATGTTAGCCATAGGGGCAGTGAACAGAAGCCACAATCCGATACAGGCAATGAAGGCGACACCAAGAGACATCCAGACAAGATTGAAGATGGCGAACCACTTCATAAACCTGCTCTTCAGGGCTATGTCAAAGAACGCATACATCTCTTCTGAGACCTTTTGAACAAACTCCTCAACCATGACCTGTATCTCAATGATCATGGCTTCAAGGTCTTGATTCTTGTTGGTCATGTCTCTTGACCTGCCTTCTTCTACTTACCTGCAAGTGCTCGGATGTGTGGCACCAACCACTTTGATGTCATCTTGGCAATTATACCCAAATAGAAGCAGGTTCTCAACATCACAGGGAAAACTGTGGCAATAATCACTACTCCAGATAACAGACCCATCTCAGGCATCGTCAGAAAGTAGTACACCCCGAATACAAAGAACGCCAGTAGAATGAAGTATGTCACAAGATCTCTGGTGAACTCAACCTGCTCGTTATTGACTAACTCGCTCGCGTTCTGCGCATTTGCTGACGCATCAGAGACCTTCTCTGCTGAACTGCTGCTATCGCTTGTGTTGATGCTTGCTGACATCAGTAATCTTTCTTCTAGTTGTTTTCCAGGTAGTCAATACTTGCTTGATTCATTCCGATTAACCGACCAGTATTGTACATGGTGTAACTGAATAATGCAATAACGAACACGTTCAGAGCAATGATGGAGATGTGAGAGTAAGTACCACCCCATCCGAAGTTCTGGTTCTGAAAGTCCAGAACAAGAATAAACGAGTTGATGATGGCACCAACAGCATTCAGAATGACGCACGCAAGAGCAAGCATCCAAGTACGCTTGTAGTTCTTGATGTTCTCCTGGTGAATCTCGATGCGACGATCCATAGTGAGAACGTGCTCGTCACCACTTCCATTCATGGTACTCAACCTTCTCTTTGTCATAGTTCTTCATCTTGGCGCACATCCATGCTATCAGTGCTGTAGCAGCCACAACGGGCATCACAACACAGACAACCATTGGAAGCACTAGGTCAAGTGTAGCATCTCCTGACGTGCTGGTCATAATCATGTGGTAGATGTAAGGCATACCACACAGGTAAGCAGTCATTGCTATCATTGCAACAAGAGAAGTGACAGTGACAGACAGAACTATTTTTGCGACTGGATTGATGTCATAATCCTGTTGAATGATGCTGTCTGTGCTGTTACTGGCGACGCTTTTAGCGTATCCAGCATCCTCGCTATAAATGCGATGCTCATATAGGTAGGCAGATGGTATCTCTCTTCTGGGGTTTCCGTTCCAGTAGCAAGTAATTGCCTCCCACTGAGGTGGATCGTAAGTGGACGCGATGCGCTCGGTCTGCTCCTGCCAGATTCTTTGCACGACGACGCTGACTGCTTTGACTGGACGAGCACGAGATGGCACTGCTCTCATGCTTACTGGTGATGCGGTAGACATACTCATTGTGATACCTCCTAATAGGTGACCAGTGAACTATTGGCTGAGTTCTTCTGGATTACTTCTACTATATGTACCACAACCAACCGATCAGGTCAATTAGTTCAAGGTGAGGTGTCAGTCACAAGAACGGAGGATCTTGAATACCTAGCCTACATGCCCATCTTCTGTATCAGTCCAACCGCCAGATCATCCTGCTTGAGGAACTGGGACAAATTGCTGTAGGCGTTCTCGAAACCCTTCTCAGCGGTTTTCTTGGAGGCGTCATTCATGGGCTGGCTCCTCCAACGCTCTGTACCACTGCCAGAAAAAGACAGGTTCTTGCAGGCGTTATCAATAATACTGGCGACGTGACTCAACGACCTTGCACTCAGGTATGCAAGCACTTCATCTCTCCACTCTGTGTATGCATAGGCGTCTCCAATGGATGCGTACATGTATCCGTCATAGCGTTCTGGTTTGAAAGGGTATCTCATTAGGTAGTTGTGAACTTCACATGTGTCATGATCCTTGCTTCCAGCAATCAACATGAACGGGTTAGCAGGATCATCAGGATCACACATGCTTGCCAGCAGCCGGTTCCATTCATCAGTGTTGCACTTCTCACACAGACACTTTCTGTCCAGAGATTCAGTGTGCTCTGACATCATGATCTCAATCAGGTTCCTGCTCTCACGCCTTGGTTGGAGAAACAGTTTTCTGACAGGTGCACTGAGTTGAATGCCAGGTAGTCCTGTGTCAGTACCAGAGAACTCAGGGTCGCCTAGCAGAATGCTTTTGATAGTACTGTCTGAAACATGTACCGGAAAGATCTCGTTAGAAAGGCGCCGTTTCAGAACACTTCCCAGTGTGTACATCTTCTCAGCAAGAATCTCTGAGTAGTCAGCAAGAACAGCGCTGGAAAGGTATCTGTATTGAGTGTTGTCAGGATACTGAATGGCAACATATGCACACTGGCGGAGGTGCAGGACAACCTGAGTGATTGCAATGTACGTGGCGATTGACAGAGCAGTGTCAGTCAGAAATCTCTTGTTGTTTGGTGAGAAGATGCTCCAGTCTTTATCAGGACAAAGAATCTTGTTGGCATACCTTTGGACAGTAAAATCGCTGGCGTAGTAATTCCTCATAAGATAGTTCAGTACCCCTGTGTCTGGGTTCTTAATCTCGTAGTCATCATTGCTTGTGGTTGATACATAGAATGCGCGAATCAGTGAAGTATGGTTGACATAGTACTTCATGTCCTTTGACTTACTGATCCACTTATCCTGATCTGGATACCACAACCTGGATCCTGACACCATAGTTCTCAAACCTCCTTTCTGTGTGCCAAACTAGATAAGAGCAAACATCTACCACTAACTGGCATGAGACCTCTGAAAAAATTGTCGTCAGCAGAGAACTCAGGCGCTTGCTGATGAGGAGTGCTCAGTCTCATCATCATCGTTGTCTTCCTCCTCATCAGAGGAACTGCTGGGCGAGACACCACCAAACATCAGGTCAGGGTCTTTCTTAGCAACACCAAAGATACTGTGCATGTCAAAAGTAGGCTTTGTGTTGCTTGCCTTCTCCATGTCGTCAAGAGCCTCCATGAGACTGTCAGACATGTCCTCCTGACGCTTCAAGGACTGAGCAGGATCCTCATCAGTGCTCAGGCTGACACCATCCTCTGCTGTGTCAGAAGACGAGGAAGAGCCAGCACCAAACAGGTCTCTTGCCTCGTGCTTCCTGAACTCCTCCACCTCCTCATCAGAGATGTCGTTGAACTGCTCCATGGGATCCTTGTGAGGCATCTCAAACTTCTGTCGCCCCAGACGACCTGGAATGAACCTGCGGACCTGACTTCCAAGAATCTCCAGACACTTCCCAACAGGGTTGATTCTCTGTAGGCGCTTACCAAGCATCCCACCGAGCGAGAGCATCCAGGCGACGTTAGTCAGTGCCACACCAAGTAGGACGAATGAACTGCCTGTCAGGATTGTAGCCAGACCACCACCCACAAGCAGTGCTCCTGCACCAATGGCCTGTGAGAGAGCCTTGTCGTTCTGAACGTCCTCGTTGTACTTCTTCATCTTGTCCTCAAAGGAGTCAGAAGAAGATTCTGGTGTGGAATCAGTGCTGGCATCATCCAGGTCAGACAGGAAGTCACTGATCTCTGTCTCGTTGTCGTCATGGTCACTCATCGGTTCTCCTTAATGCAAAACAGGCAGTTGTTGATTGTGAGCACACTTTTGTGATGATGTTAGCATATTCACACATCAAAGTCCACACTACAAACAAACGTCACGTCAAGTAGGAAAGTCGGCACTCAATCACCAGTCAACCGGTTCCATGTCAGCAGGGTCAATCTCTTTAACTGGCGTTGACTTGGCGTTACTGAACTTGCTGGTGTACCTGTCACTCACTGGAAAGTAGTCATTATCATTCTTATGGCTGATAACTATACTAATAACAAATGTCAGAACAAATGACACGACAGCAGCAATAATGTAGTATGTCATAGCAATTGCTCAATCTATTGAGATTCTGGCAAATTCTCTTAGATTCTCAGAATTCAGCAGACCGCTTCCCTCATGTTACTACGTAGAAGATCCAGGTGATCCCAGAACGACTCATCAAGATCGGTAACAGTCATGTTCAGGCAGTCTACAATCTCGCCGTCTGTCGTGGCAAGGTAGCGTCCTGCGTTGCTGGGTCCGCCATAGACCTTGGTTGAAGCCAGTAACTCAGTCCTGTGCTGGTCCACTCTCTCCAGTCCCCTCAGAGCGCTCCAGACGCCATCTGACACACCATCACCCTGTTTGATTGACTTGATTCCGTTGACAATCTCGGAGGATGGCTGGTTGCTGGTGAACTTCATGGTTATTCTCCTTCAAGGAGGTAGGGATGTACATGTTCATGGCGAATTAAAGCATGGTCACATTGTTCTGGCAAGCGTTTTCAGTGTGATGTTCAGCACTACTCATGAAGGAGCACAAACAAGAAACCTAAGTCAGCAAATACTTAAACACGGAACAGATCTAAAGATTATGATTCTTGTAGATAGTAGTACATCTCACCTTGATACATGTCAATAGTAGTGCTACCATTTGATTCAATAGTGTTCCCATACCATAAGGAGAGAAGTTCATGACAGCGCGACTTATTCTGGTTGCCCATGACCCGACTGCCAGAATCCTGTCTGATGACGAGGTTCTGAGTGTCATTCATCCAATGCTTGAAGGATCTGGAATCAAGCACACGTACACTGCCATTCGCAAGAGTAATGCAGGTGTTGGTTTTACTCCCCGTCTTGCAAGTAATGGCGACAGGTTTGCTGAGGATATGTCACCACACACTGATGTGTCTCCACTGGTTGAGTCTGTGACTAAGGCTCTGAATGAGGCACAGACGAGTGGTTCAGACGAGCCGTTCTGTGTCGTGGTCTCTGGTCTGGTGGATCCTGATGAGGTTGCCTGTCTGGAGGACATCTGCCAGACCAGCATGTTTGCTAACGGGGTGCAGATTCCTGATGGGACTGTGATGGTTGCACAGAAGGCTACTCCTGTTGGTCGTGTAGAGATGTGAGTTAAGTCACTCCTGATCAGTCAACTCTCTTGTTGAAGCACGTGTGAGCAAGTTCTCATTGACAGAATCTGCTCACACGTGCTTCAATGCTATCTGTTCTGTATAACTTTTCGCAGCAATGCAATCAGGAACAAGGATTGGATTCATTAAGTGTCATCACTATCGCCAGTCATGGATGAGTTCTGGAGTATGACGGGAACCCAGCGAAGCAGTAATGACTTCCTCTCTGCACATCGTCGAACATTTGTTGATGACGTGAAGGGTAGGCCAGGGTGGAGCAGCAACCTTTCAAGAAGGAAGCGTCCGTCAGTTTTGTACACACACGAGGGAGTCAAGTACAGGTTCAAGAAGATCTCTAACACTCTTTTTGAGTGGAATGATCACAATGGCAATTTCTGTATCAGTGTTCACCATAATGCTAGTGACGAATTAAACGAACATCCAAGAGTGAGCATCAGCTTCTCAGACTACTCAGGGATCACTATTGTCTCATCCGACCATGCTGGCAGAACAGATTTTATCGAGCGGTTAGTGATCCTGCTGAGCAATACCTCTATGGATGATGCTGGTTTTAGTATTCTCACCTCCTTGAAGTACAACGAGGTGGTTGTTTTTGATAACATCGCCATTCCTGTGTTCAACTGGCTGAAATCCAGGCCAGTTGATGACATGATGGCAACAGCGTTCGCTTTCTCTCTCATGTTCAACTCTTCCATTATCTATAAAATGGGTCTCATGAGGGGATATAAAAGAGATTACACTTCCGAGTGGTTTATGTGCCAGACACAAGAGATTGAATCGCTGTATGACCTTGTGTCAACAAGTTTTAACAGTGGTGCTGATTCAGGCGTCGCATCTGGTGAGAGTTTTGGTTGCACACCAAGAAGTTCTCTGAGTAGTCTACTGCCCTCTAGGTCCTCTGCACCCAAGGAGTTTCTTGATCTGAGTCGTGTGATGATGCTTTATGTCACTGGAATGTATGGGACAATTGGTAGAAGTAGCAAGTTGCCTTTTACGGATAGTTATTTTACCAGTACTGATGGTATCTTACAATCTATTCAGCAGGTTCATAAAGTTGTCAAGAAGCAGGCTCTTGAACAGGGTAATTCGTTTGAGATGGATCCCATGTCTTACACCTCTCTTACCTTCTTTGTTCGCAGCATGTCAAAGGACTACTCGTTCATTAAGAGGATGGATGAGGATCTGCTGTCTGAGTTCTTTATCAGATTCGTGGAGTTGAAGAATAATAGCAGCGTGTCAACTACTGATGATGTTGTGCTGATTACTGCTCTGTACTCCATGCTTGACAATTCTCCCAAGTATTTTGGGAACCTGGTTACAGAAACCTTGACGAAGAGGGTCTTTGACAAGATTCTGACCAGCACTGATGTCAATACGCTGGATGAACTTGACAAGAATGCTCTCATGCACATCAAATTCGATGACCTAAAATGGACCCTTTCTCTACTTTTCTATCAAGAGATGCATGTATCCATTGCTTTTGCCTATGAGATTGTCAAGCAGATGGATTGCTCGTACACAATCAACTTGCAAAGGATTATTGGGTCGTTCCTCACTGATTTAGTTATCTATCAGCATGATGCTCAACAGATGACAACAGCATCACAACTATAAGAGGGCAACTCATCTGCACATGCTTATGAGCATATGTGAACAAAGTCACACATTCCCTAAAGGAGTGGTTGTTTCAGTGGTGGCGTGCTGGTACTCTTGTGTGCTATGATGGGTGTGAACTGACCTGAACGTATGGTACATTGACACCTGAATTGCGTGTCAGTACCAACTACACAAAGGAGAGGTACGTGCCGAACTACCGAAGTGATGGACCTAACCAGTTGACCAGGGATCCAGGTGCTCGTGAGATTGCTGAGTTGATGAGTCTCAGTGATGAGCAGTATGACGAGATTTATGGTGATGAGGACGAGTACCCTGAGGGCGATTACGAGGGTCCGCTGTTCCCTGTGACTGGCGCCAACGGTGAGGACGAGACTGCTCCTGGCGGGTTGCTGGATCCTTCTCGTCTGTGGGTACTTAAAGCCATCCAGAACGGGTTTGATGAGGAGATCGTCTACTCCCTGGCTGAGATGGAGGAGGCACTGAAGGACACTCTTAGCGAGATCTCCTTCTATGTGGAGGCTGCTGACAAGTTCTCGTTTGGTCACTGGTTCCTGCTGCTTGAAGATGATGAGATTACCTTATCCAGCATGAATGAGAAGGCCATTGAGATGATTGGCTCTCTGAGTAAGATCATTGGTACGTTGGAGCATATGGACACTTTTGTTGGAGACAACGAGTCTGACAAGGATGCTATCAGCGGCGCCATTGAGATTGCTGGTCTGATTCGAGAAACGGTTGAGCATGTTCTCCTGCGTGAAGGTGCTCGTGTTGAGGATGCGATTGGGGACAACTGAGTCAGGCACATACTAGAAGCACATAGTCAACATATTCACAAGAAGATAAAAAACAAGAACGAGGAGAAAGAAAAATGGATCTGAGCAACATTAAGTTTCGGTCGAAGTATGGCAGCAATGAGGTACTGAACCTGGAGATCAAGGCGTATTTTGACGGCAACCCTGCTGTGACTGCCTGGTGTGCTGACGGACCTTACGACACACTCACAGTGAACATTCCGGGGATCCCGGATGGTTGCTTGGCTGTTCGTGATGACAACCACGAGTATGTCAAGGTGCTGCATGATGCTGGGATCGTTGTCTCTGAGGAAGTTGTTGGTAGTGTGCCCAGTGGATTCATTACTATCTCGTTCTATCGGATGACTCCTGAGGCGATTGCTGCGGTAGAGGAGTTCCTGAGTGAATACTACGAGAACGAGTGACATCATCCGTGAGGTACTATAGGCAGATGTTTAAGTGCCATTCTCAGCGTGACGATGGAAAGGTCAGTGTCAGCGGTTTTGTTCTGGTTGTTCTAGTGTTTGCTGCTCTGATAGTGATGACATTTGCTGGTTCGATGATGTCACAGAATAAGAACACTAACGAGAAGAGTGTTAGCAGTGATGTCTCAGTCATTAGTTCATCTCAGGTGTGGTAATGAATTGAAAAACTACGTTCACTTGATAGTACGCTAGAATAGTTGTTCATGTAAACACACAACTATTCCGCGCTCTTAATGCCAATTCAACTTTCTCTATTAGAAAGACCTCAGTAAATGAGTTTTACTAATTCTGTCAAGAGTGCTGCTTTCAGTTTTGTCAAGAAGTACCTGCTCTCCAATTTTCGTCGTGGTTTTGCTACCAACTCATCTTCTTCTCATTCATTTGTGTACTTGAAGAAGGTTCCTGAGGATGCTTACAACCATGAGGTTAACTTTGAGTGTATAGATAATGAGTATGGTTGGGAGGACTTCAGGATCTCCTCCATTCTTGAGAAGTTGTTCTATGTGATGACATCTCGAATTGAAGGCTGGGAGAAAATGAGCGAGGAGAGGAAGCAGGAAGTCAGAGACGAGTTTCCTGAGTTCAGTGACTCCGAGATCGCTCTTGCCTCTGATGGGTACGTTGATCATCAGTCAATTGGAACCATCAGCGCCAAGGAAGCCAGAGATCCGTACACTGTGATCTTTGGTGGTCATGACAATGATGGATGGAGTAACGAGCGCGCCAAGGTTGTTTCTGGTGGTCTGGTTGACTGGAAGCGTTCTAACCCACATTGGTCTGACATAGATGTTCTTGGAACCGATCTGAAGTCACCTGAGTTGGCTGAGATGATCCAGGGGCTCAGGGAGCAAGGCTGGAGCAACAAAAAGATTAAGTATGAGATTAATGTTGATTTAGGTGAGGATGACTGATGAGGCGTTATGGTGTTCGTTTTGACAAGAATGCTGTCTCGTTCTTTGACAGGTCTGATGGCACTAAGATCAGGTTCGCTGTTGGTAGGTATGAGAAGGCTGGTAAGCCTGAACTATGCGATGTAAAAATTAGTGACTACTGCCCTATTGGATGCAGTTTTTGTCTTCATCCAGATACTATGGTAACACTAGACACAATGAGAAGAGTCAAGATTAAGGATTTGATTCCTGGTGATAAAGTCTTGTCCTTCCCTGATCCAGATGTGTCAGATAGGCGATACTGTGCTATCCCGTCTGAGGTTCAAGAAATAAGAAAAGTCATCAAAGATGGATTCAAAGTAACGTTTGAATCGGGTCGATCTGTAATATGTTCATGGAACCACAAATTTTTGGCACATTGGGGATCTTTAGAATGGAAGCGGGCATGTGATCTAAAAGTTGGCTTAGCAATCAGAGTCGCCCCTACTACTGAAGAAGAACCTGAGAACGAGGAGTTTAAGAGGGGTTATCTTGCTGGTTTTGTCTCAGGAGACGGGATCATAAGAGACACTGGAGAGAAGACTAATCCTAGATACGTTCGCATGTCGTGTGGAGATAGAGATGTTATTGATCGTCTATATCGGTATATGGATTATTTCAATCTTGAGCCCAATGAGCCTAAAGAGATGACGATTCCAGAAGGAGCCAAGACTTGCTGGTCACTAGATAAAAGAACAAAGCACGCTGTTGACTGGTTCAAGGATGCCGTTATTCTCTCTGAAGATCGAAGTGATGACTATAGACGTGGTTTTGTTTCTGGATTCTTTGATGCTGAAGGATCGAGCAACGGAATGTCTGTCATCAGATTTTCTCAAAAGAACAACATGGAGGCGTTAAGATTTGTCGAAAAGACATTAAACTATTATGGATTTAAAACCTCAGAATGCGTCTATGATAGAAAATCAGGTATTAAATTACTAACAGTTTCATCTAAATATGAAAGTTGTGAAAAATTTGCCAACCTGTTTTTACCAATTCACTCTCATAGGATTTCAATTACCAAAAGCAAGAAAATTGGACGCGACTTTGATGTTGTGAGCAATATTGAGGAAATGGAAGACATTGAGTTAATTGACATTCAGACTTCTGAGGGCACATTTTTTGCTAATGGTCTTGCAACCCATAACTGCTATATGGACTCTACCATTTTTGGTAAGCATGGGTCCGTAAAAAACATTGAGGCTATTGCTCGTGAGATGGGTAGGGCCAAGGTGTGGGAGGTTGCTCTGGGTGGAGGTGAAACCACTTCACATCCTGAGTTCGTGAGGATCCTGAAGATTTTCCGAGATAATGGGGTGGTTTCGAACTTCACTACCAAGGTTCCTGCTGCTGTGCGCAAGTTCTGGCCTGAGATCAAGGATCTGATTGGTGGTTTCGCTTACAGCGCTGAGACACCTGCTCAGATTCGTTCTGCTGCCAAGTTGCTGCGAGATGTTCCAGCCAGTAAGGCATCACTGCACTATGTGATGGGACTTGGCGACAAGGATGCTTTCAAGGAGTACATGCGTGCTGCTGATGAGGTTGGCTGGCGTGTGACTCTTCTTGGGTACAAGACTTCTGGTCGAGGCAAGGACGTGATTCCGTACCCTTACGACTGGTGGATCGAGGCGGTGAACGAGTTAATCGCTGAGGACAGGTGCCCATCATTCTCGATTGATACCCCACTGGCCGACCAGTATGCCGGAAGGATGCCAGTTGATGACTTCATGTATCATCGTCATGAGGGCAAGTTCTCCATATTCATTGATGCGGTAGAGATGAAGATGGGAGCCTCCTCCTTTGAGGATAAGGATTCGCTGGTTCCATTCACTCAGGAGACATGGCTGAAAGAGTTCAGGAAGTTCTGAGCAGAGTGAAAAAAGGCAAGCGTCCCCATGCTCATCCTTCTCGGCCATGTGACCCAGATCACTAGTTCTTCCTGTTGACGGCTCTGTGTGCTTGACATACTCTTGTTCCAAGAGAGAGGACAACAGGTCTTCTGAGCAGAGCAAGAAGGAGTTTATGATGACTACTGAGATTGATTGGGTTGCAATTACTGGTCATACCCAGGATGAGATTGACAAGATGATTCATCGCGCTTTTGAGGGGATTGGTCTGAAGGTCACACTACTGAGTGTTGTGCTGGCTTCTAGCGTCTTCCCTGGTGAGGATGTTGGGTTTATTGCACGGGGTTCTCATCCAGAAGGGTTTGATGTTTCGGTGGGTGTTGACTTCGTGGAGTCTGGTGAGATTGAGGTTGGTATTCGCGTCTATTCCGAGAAGAAGGATCTGTGGGGCGATGTATCTGACTTTGAGGGGTGTGGATGGACCGATGTGTTTGATCTCATTCAGGAGGAGATGGACACCTTTAAGACCTCTCTGTCGAAGTAGAGCCTTTGTCAAACAAATAGATACAGGTCGATGTTCTTTAATCAATGAGAGCATTGGCCTGTTTCTGCTTCTGCTTTCATATTGTCGCGTTTTAATGAAGAAACGTCTATTCTAAACCAATCGTATAAATATATGTAAAGACTGCAAGAAGGTTTTCATTGCGTGTTTCCGTAGTTTTTGTTGAGATAGCGCCGTTTTTGTAATCGAAGTGTTTCCTTAACGTTACCAATTATGCAAGATATTGGGCTACAATCATCAGTAAGGATCATGCTTGTGGCGTCCGCAGTGTAAAAGCACCACACGTATGGAACATTTTTCGAGAACTCTATCTAGGAGATACGCAATATGATGAGGTCGTTTAGGAAGGTCTGTCTTGCGGGTGCACTGACGATGGCCGCCTGTGGTGCTGCTGTTCCGGCTGTCGCTGCTGACAATGATGCTGTTGTCCCGGACGCTTCACGGCAGGCCACTTTGGACATTCACAAGTTGAGTGGTACTGAGTCCACTACTCGTGCTGACGGTACGGCTCTGGCCCCTGAGGAGGCTGCCAAGTACGGCAAGCCTATGGGTGGAGTCGTCTTTGACGTGTACAAGGTGTCTGGGATTGATGTCTCGACCAATGAAGGTCTGAAGGTTGTTGAGAAGATCCATGAGCGCAAGGTTACTGCTGCTGACGTGGCGGCTGGAAAGATCTCAGTTGACGGTCAGGACTATGCTCTAGTCAAGGAGGCCCAGTCTGTGACGACTGGCGCAGACGGTTCTGGTCAAGGAACCTATGGGCTGGGTGTCTATGTCGTGGCTGAGAACATGGCGAACTCCACTCCGACCGTTGATGGCACTGCTGTGGGTAAGGATAAGGTAACTCCATCTGCTCCGTTCCTTGTGTCTCTGCCGATGACGAACCCGAATGGTCGCTCGGAGTGGATGTATGACGTGAATGTCTACCCGAAGAACCAGGTTGACGAGATCACTAAGAGCGTCAGTGATGGTAAGGTTGGGACACAGAACCAGGACGGCTACAGGGTTGGAGAAAAGATTACCTACACCCTGAACTCTACTGTTCTGGTGGGCGATAAGAACGGTGATGGGACTGTGGATGGCGCTGATTTTGGTGGCGTCTATCAGATCACTGACACCTTGGACGCCAGCCTGTCCTTCGAGAGTGAGACTGTCACCCTAACGAGTGCCGCCGGTTCCTCTGAGGTTCTGAGCAAGGGTGCAGACTACACTGTGACCAGTGCCAACAACACGGTTACTGTGTCCATGACTGAGCAGGGGCTCGGCAAGTTGGCTAAGGTCTCTGGTGGCAGTGTAACCACTGACCTTGTGACTCGTGTCGCTACTATGCCAGCGAATGGTATCGTCGAGAACCAGGCTGCTTTTGTGCCGAACAACACGTGGAAGACCAGCCACCCTGAGCCGGGCATCTTCTCGAACAAGGTTGTCTCCAAGTATGGTGACATCGTGATCCACAAGACCAACAAGGCTGGTGATAACCTTTCTGGCGCTGTGTTCAAGGTGTTCCGTGCCACTAATGGGGCCACCTGTGATGTCGAGGCACTGAAGGGCGACCCTGTTGCCACCTCTAACCCAACTGATACTGCTGGTCTGACCAAGTTGGGTGGCCTCCAGTTGTCCAACTTCTATGATGGTGCTGAGCAGGCCAACCTTCACTCCTACTGCTTGGTTGAGTCCACTGCCCCGAATGGCTACACGCTTCTGGCTAAGCCGGTCAAGTTCGACCTGACTGCTGCTGGTTCGGTGACTGACCTGTCTGCTGCACTGAACGATGGTGTTGACGCTGACGCCGAGGACCTGACAGGCCGGAATGTCCACATCACTAACGTCAAGAAGGGTGAGTTGCCTCTGACTGGTGCTCAGGGTGTGGCTCTGCTGGCAACCATCTCCATCATCCTTGCTGGTGTTGGTACAAGTCTGGTGATCTCCAGCCGTAAGAAGGCCAAGGCCGCTGAGGTCGTTGCTGACTGACATTGTAGGTCTTTACTGGTGCTGGCAGATGGTTCGACCTGTGCTGAAAATCGGGTTGGTCTATCTGCCAGCACCGCAGACGTAAGACGCTGACAACCTATAAGAAGAACTTCAAGAATAACTGACCCTTACTTTTCTGGGGAGAGAAAGAACCTTGAACAGGATTACTGAGACCTTGAAGAGCCTCGGAGGCATGAAGGCCGGGCGGGCACTGTCAACAGTGGTGGTTGTCGCCCTGGTCGCTGTCGCTGGCTTTGTGGTTGGGCCACTCCGGGCTGCCGACCTTACCGAGTTGCTGCTGTTTGACCCAAGCACAGGAGCGGTCACTGGTCTCACTGAGGACGGCAAGACGCAACTGAAGGACGCTGAGGACCTGAGTATTCCTGGCGAGATCAATGGCATCAAGGTGACTGCCATTGGTGACAGTGCTTTCAAGGCGATGAAGTTCAAGAAGGTGATCCTGCCTGAGAGTGTGACCACTCTAGGTGAGTACTCTTTCTATGGGGACGGTATCAGTGAGGTGTCTGCTTCAGGAGTGACGACTGTCAAGGCTCATGCGTTGCAGTTGAATGCTTTGAAGTCGTTTACCTCGAAGACGCTTACTGAGGTTGGTGACAGTGCTTTCGCCCAGAACGCCTTGACCAGTATTGACCTGTCTCAGGCTCCTGCAACCACCATTGGTGGGTCGGCGTTCAAGGACAACAAGATTAGCGCCCTGTCTCTGCCGTCTGGTGTTACCACGATTAAGGCTGGTGCTTTCTCCAGCAACTCCCTGACCTCTGTCACCCTGCCTGAGAGCGTCCAGGAGGTTGGTGACAAGGCGTTCTCCAGCAACTCCATCCAGGAGGCCACGGTGGGCACGAACGTCGCCACATGGGGTTCGGAGGTGTTCTCTGGGGCTGGACGTTACGTCAAGGTCGTCACCGAGAACCCGAACATCATCACTCAGGGGTACTCGGACGGTTTTGGGCAGGTCGTCAACCCTGTCACGGTTCGCCTACACCTGAAGGATGTCGCCACCGGGCAGGAGATTGCCTCTACTGTCACTATGGGGCAGGATCTCACCAAACAGGGTGAGGTCTTTGGTAAGGGCACCCAGGCCAGGGTCACATCCCCCGAGATCGACGGCTACAAGGCCAACAACGCTTTCGTTGAGTTCACCCCAGACAGTGACCCTTACGATGTTGACGTGACGTACACCAAGGGCGGCGGCACCCCTGTCATTACGGTGGCTGGTAAGCCTAAGTCGTTCAAGCAGGGCCAGCAGGTCACCAAGGCAGACCTACTGAAGGACGTCTCCGCTACTGACGTCAACGGGCAGAACATCACCTCCAGCATCACGGTTGAGCCAG
>ERZ772945.376-NODE-376-length-36423-cov-16.064810_pt1 | contig 36423 bp, 36 predicted proteins | sample MGYA00511681_ERZ772945 | MGnify/ENA primary metagenome ERZ772945 (study PRJEB29015, sample SAMEA2737943) | human oral metagenome | biome: human oral; feature: human-associated habitat; material: dental | place: China | collected 2143 ...
CGGGGACCCGCCCCACCGGCCACGAATCCCAGATGGAGGGAATACAAATGCGCACCAAGATCCTCATCCGCGGACGCTTCCTCGATGTCCGCCTGCAGGGCTTCACGCCCACCCAGGTCCAGATCGTGATCGACCACGCCGCCGAGTACGGCGAGACCGGCGAGTGGAGCGTCGAGGCGCTCCTCTCCGACTACGCCGACGAGATCGCCGACGCCTCCTGACCCCAAAGCCCGGCCCCCAACGACGGGGGCCGGGCACCCCACCCCCAAGAATCTTCCTGAAAGGCACAATCATGTCCACCAAGCCCACCGCCCAGGTCGTCTGGACCGGAACCCCGACCCTCGACCAGATCTGCCACCTCCTGCCCGACGAGGAGCGCATGCTGCGCGGCACCAGCCGCTGCAGCGTCTCCCCCGCCACCATCATCCCCCTCGTCGATGAGAGGGAGACACGAGGCGACATCTACTGGGTGCGGTACACCCTCCGCGCGGTCCGCGTCGAGTACCAGGCGAGCACCTGGACCCGGCCCGAGCCCCACACCGTGGCGCGCACCGTCTTCCAGGTCGTCGACTCCGTCCACGCGCCCGACGGCTCCGGATTCGTCCGCCACTTCGTCGTGAGCGCGGGCCTCGACGAGGCCCAGGCCCGCGACGTGCTCACCACCATCATCGACGGGCGCCTGCCCGTCCAGATCGACGATTTCGAGATCTGACAGGAACAACAGAAGAGCCCCCGCCCTCACTGAGGGCGGGGGCTCTCCTGCGTGCGGCCGCTACTCCGGGCCGGGGCCGCCGCGCAGGTCCGCGACCTGGTCCGCGAGCGCGTCGAGGCGCTTCCCGGACCCGGCTCATCCCCGCTCGCGCGGGGAAAACAGGCACTGCACGGAAAGCGCGACGGTCTGATCCGGCTCATCCCCGCTCGCGCGGGGAAAACAACGATTCTGCTGAGCTCTAGTCCTGCTTCCGGGCTCATCCCCGCTCGCGCGGGGAAAACACCCATTGACGATACAGCACACTGTCGTATGCCGGCTCATCCCCGCTCGCGCGGGGAAAACCATCTCACCCGCGGCTTGATCGCCGCAATCGCCGGCTCATCCCCGCTCGCGCGGGGAAAACACACACCAGCCTCATGGAATCGAGATGCCCGTCGGCTCATCCCCGCTCGCGCGGGGAAAACGATTCGATGAGCTCAAACCCGATGCTCATGGACGGCTCATCCCCGCTCGCGCGGGGAAAACGTAAGACCAGATGCCGGATGTAATCGCGCTTGCGGCTCATCCCCGCTCGCGCGGGGAAAACGACGACGAAGATATCGCAGTCTGATGTATCTACGGCTCATCCCCGCTCGCGCGGGGAAAACGACGCGCCGAATTTCGTCAAGTCAATGGTCGACGGCTCATCCCCGCTCGCGCGGGGAAAACCCGTCTCGGGGCTCTCGATCGACACTACTGCCGGGCTCATCCCCGCTCGCGCGGGGAAAACGCGTATCTGGCGCTCCCGACGGTGACCGCCGAGGGCTCATCCCCGCTCGCGCGGGGAAAACTCATTAGTTGCTCCCACAATTCTTTGCTACTCAGGCTCATCCCCGCTCGCGCGGGGAAAACTTCTTGTTAATCTTCGTCGCCATTGCTTGGTCCGGCTCATCCCCGCTCGCGCGGGGAAAACGTCTTCACGGCCGCTTTGCCGACGTTGGCGAAGGGCTCATCCCCGCTCGCGCGGGGAAAACGCGCAGTCGTCGCACACGCGTGTGGTCACGATGGGGCTCATCCCCGCTCGCGCGGGGAAAACACTTCGTGATCTGCGCTTTTGTCACGCGGATCGGTCAGATCTTGGAAACCCTTGAGCCTTCCTTCTCTTCTGGAATTTACTCATTGCGGGGCGTTTGTGCAACTGCCGCGCCGCTGGATCAGGTTCGGAGTATTGTCCGCGTCCTTCCGAGTAGTAGGGACGCATCATGAGGGTGATGCCGTCGAAGTCGGCGGGCTTCCACGGGTCGCCCCATGTCAGGAACGCGAGTCCCTGTTCGTTACGCGCGCGAAAGACCATGACGGCACGGCCGGTCTTCATGTTTTCGGTGACGATAGCCCACAGGCGTTCACGCACTCGAGCACTGAGGGTGCCTACGAACACTCCTGGCGAGATTTCCATCAACCAGCGAGTCACGTGCCCTCGCAAACCTTCAGGCACGGCAGACAGCACGAGGACGATCACCAGGATCCACTCTCCTCATACGCCACACCCGCAGCGACCGTGCCCTCGCGGTCATCCCATAGACGCAAATCGTCAACTACCAGATCATCATCCTCCACATCCAAGGCACCCGAAACCGACAGCAGCCCCTTGATGTCCGCAACACACCGCTCAAGCAGATGAAACTCCCGCACTGCATCGCGGACAGCCTTACGAGCGGCACTACCAACGGCCTCGTCGGTTGGCGAAGCCGCAACATCAAAAGCGATCGGAATAGTGAGATCGGCCTTGTACAGGTCCGCAATGTCGTACACAAACGACCGATAGTTCCCATTGTGTACAAACCCCAACCCAGGGCTGCACCCCAGCGCGACGATCACCGCGTGGACGACACCATAGATCGCCGAATTGGCGGCCGACAGCGCCTGGTTCACAACCGAGCCGTCCTCATAGTTTTCGGGATCGTATTCGCGCCGGTCCCAGGGTACGCCCGTGCGCTGCGAGTGCTCACGATACAAGCGACGCACCCGAGCACCCTCGCGCCCCCTCAACTGCTGAAGACTCAGCTTCGACACATCCTCACCGGCGAAACGCATCAGGTACATGTTGCGCGCGACGGTCAGCCGCATCGACGGATCGCTCACCGCGCGAGCCTGCGCCTCCAACAACCTTGAGGATCGCGATGGCGGAGAACCGTGCGCGTAGTATCGCACCCCATTCTCACCAACCCACACGATGGTCGATCCGCTCTCGGAGAGAACAGACACCGCCGAGTGAGTGATCCGAACCCCAGGTCCCAGTAGCAGCACCGACAGCGCCGCCGCTGGGACATGGGCGATTCCGTGACCGTCAGCCACCGTGATCGCGTTCGAGTCACGATTGATCGTGCACCGCTCGACGTAGAGGAACGTCAACCGGTCTCGAACGCGCACCAGGTCTTTCGGGTCTGGCGGCCTCGCCCCGGGGATCGGTCTCATGGCCGAGCCAAGGTCATCAAGCCGCAGCCGTAGGCTTTCCCCCGACCGATTCCGTGGGTGAGGACTCGGCGTAGGGCCTCGGGGTCCGTCACCTCAAGGACACCCTCGAAGGTAGCGACCCCGAGGGTCACGCGACGCTCCCCACGCTTAAACTCAGCGATACTGCGTTCAACGCCGTTGATCAGCAGATTCACACCGTCGACGCGTTGCCCGTCGCTATCCTCGAGAACCGGCAGGTCACCCCCGTACTCGGCGGAGGAAATTACCCGGAAGCCGCAGCGCCCCGCACGGTCCAGCACCCACTGCGTCTGTTGATCCTGTGTGACGTGCGCGAGGACCTTCTTCTGGCCACGCGCGTTGGTCTGACCCGCCTCTCGGAAAGTCGGGTTGACGCAGAGGCGGAAACCCCATCTCTGGCCAGCCGACAGACCATCAAGGAAAGCACTCATGTCACGGACTAGCACTCCCCCATCCGTCGCGTAACCAGCCTCCTCAACGAGGTGCGAAGGATCCGGGACAACCGGGCTCGAGATGTAGAGCGCACACGAGGGACTTCCCTGGCGAGCGGCAGCACCCCGAACAGCTGGCGGGCTGTCCAGCCGCCAGAGAACCCGCGGAGCGCCAGGATCATCCAGCACGCCCGGAGGGAAGCAATTCAGCACAGCCGCGTGCAACATCTGTCGGCTGCGCATGAGCTGCTTCGCCCCTCGACGGTGCGGGTTGAGGTAGATGCGTGTCAGATACATCAGAGCACCTCCATCGGATCATGCACGAGGCCTGGGCGGGCCTGCTGCTTTTGCTCCACATACTGTGGATTCTCCAGCTCGATATACGTCTCCTCGACGGTACGCAGGGTGTACTTGCGATTCTCCGAGTCGAAACTGATCGGCATATCCTGAAGCGTCTGCTGGGAGGTTTTCTCCACCTGAGGCGGAATAATTCCCAGATCCGCGACGACTCGCGTTCGAACGAAATGATCGTAACGCTGCTTCTTCTGGTAGTACGCCGAGGCCATCCACGGAGTTTCGCGCACAGCGTCCCACGCGCTGCCCTCGCGAACAGCGAGGCGCAGCGGCAGGGTCGGAGGGCACGAGCGCCTGCCGAGGTAGAGCGGAAATGCCGGGCGAACGATTGCCTGCGCGAGCGCATCAATCATGTCGTCGGGTCCCTCGATGAAGGCTCCGAACGCAGCATCCGCCCGGTAGAAACGGTGGGAGAGAGGCATCGACGTATCACCCCTGTGCGCCGTATGAAAGTCGTGGAGCAACTGCCCCGGTTGATCAACTCGGACGGCAACGCTCAGCTCAGCGAGGTCCTCGATCGGATCGCTGCGCCTACGCCCCTGAGCTGCCGCGAGCAGACCAACCAGCGCACTTTTCGTTGGAAAAGCCTCCGTAGACCTGCGCGTGAATCGACTGTCCACGCCCCACGATTGCATGGGACCCGCCAGCCTCAAGACGAGCACCGAGTTCATCGCGTACCCCGCACCGCTTCCGCTGCGGTTTCACCGAGAGACGCCAGGCGCACCTGCTTGCCGAGCTCCGCGAAGCTCTCGCCGCGAGGCGTCGTCCACGACACGAGAGACTCCACAGCCTTAAGACCGGTGAGCTCACGGAGCCGCGATTCAAACTCAACGAAACGCTGAACCGCCGGCTCCGCGAAGCCTCGTCGACCGGCGACGATCGGCTCCTCGAAGGCACCACTCATGTTGATCGGTTGGTCATCACGTATCTGAACAAGGACTGCGTCGGGCAGGGTGCGATTCCCGAAGGTGGTGATCTTACCGGTCGGCATGGAGCGCACGAAGCTGTCCACGAAGAGTTCGATCGCACGGTCGGCGACGACATCATCCCCGAGGTTGTCACGCAGCAGGTCCACGTTGATCGTCGCATAGCGGTACACCGTCGCAGACGCGAACTCGATCGTGCCGATCATTCCCGCCCCCTCGTCGGCCTCATCGTTGCGCTTCTTCTCATCGTCGACCGCCGTATAGTAGTCATACTCGCGCTCAACCGCGCCAACTCCAATCGCGTGGGCAACCTGGCATGCGGCATCAATCTTCAGATTGACATTACTAGCAACCATACGTCCGAAAAGCGCAACCGCGATAGATTGATCTCCCGGAATCGACAATTTATCGAACTTTCGGCTCTTGAAGGCCTTCTCGAGATCAGGTTCAGAAGAGTCCTCGAGAACCGCATCCACGTAAGAATCCAACTCAGCGTTCGATACGAACCAGAGCGCATCAACCTCTTCGAATGCGCGTTCCGGGTTTTTCTTTACTTCCTTAAGAAACTTATCGCGCTTCTTCTTCGTGTCTTTGTGTCCGAGATAAGTCCACGCAACAATGGTCGAGACCATCTTAGATAGAGCATCTTCATTGGTATCAGGCTTACGCTTCAGAATCTTGATCTTGAGGACAGAGGGAATTCTTTTCGAACGAATTCCCTTAAATGATTCCTCAAGTGACTTCTCAAAATCATCCCGTGCTGCCCGCTTAATTGCCTGAGATGAGATCCGCATGCGGCTTACACCTCCGAAGACACCTGTCTTCGGAGCACCTGTATCATCACGGTTCGGGTTCGAAGGAGGAAGGGTCTGCAGGACGTGGATATCGACGAAGACGGACATTGTCTTTCCTTTCACAAATGAAGCGATTGAGTGGAATGCCCCGACGTCATTCGTCGGAGGCGGGATCGGTGTGGATAGTTTCAGCGGGACGTGCGAACTGACGCCCCCAGTTACGCATGACGGACGTGCGGCGACGCGGGTCCTGCCACGTGAAGAGGTCGGTCGCCAGCTGCGCGTAATTGCAGGGGATCTCTGCTACTTCGAGCTGAGAAATGAGCGAACGCAGATGCACGAGAAGTCCCTCAAACGTGGGCGCCTGAACTGCCGCGGAAAAACGCCGATAGATTGGAGTTTCCTCGGCACGCTTGTCGCCGCTTTGCCCCTCGGCCACGACTCGGATCGCAGAAGCGAAGCTGCGCGAATGGTCCGACGTGTCGTGCATAGGTCTCGTGTTGGAACTCTGATGGAGAGCCCAGAGAGTAAGAGCACCGTGAACGGCTTTCTCGCCTCTGGTCGGCTCATCGCCCAAATACCCCGGGCGATCATCGAGCGTCAGGTCCCACAGCTCGGGCACCGATCCCGCCTCCCGCGAAAGCGCTCCTCGCAGCTGCGCGCGAAGGGCTCGAGCCGAAGGAGTCTCCTTCCAGAGCCGATTCGCGATCAAGCCGCCGACGCGTCCGTACACTGCGTGCCGTGTCGACAAACCTTTCGCCGCGCCATTTGGAGTGGTCTCCGGAGCAGCATCATTGCTGGTCATTTCGTGCCTTCCTGATTGGTGTTGTACACCGGGAGACGCTTGTTGAGCGCCGACCGGAAGTAGTTTTCGGCGATACCGACGTTCATGTATCCCCTGCCGGTCTCCCGGCCGATGATTGCCGACGACGAGGCGCCCCTGACGAGTTCGGTCTGGAGATCCGTAGCGTGCTGACGCAACGCGTGCTCCCACCGACGCCCGATATCCCGGGCATTTTCGTGCCCATCGACCTGGCTGAGCCAAATCCTGAACGACGTATCAACTGCAGAGAAAAACAGTTCCTTGGCACGGTCTCGAGCACCTTCACCGGCACCTTTCGCGCTCTCACCAGCGGCACGCGCGAGGTTCGCTGCAAGAGTTCCCACATCCCTGGCGACATCTTCTGTCAGGCGAACCTGCCGGTCGATCTCGGCGGACAGATCCTCGCGTTCGACTCGCATGACGGCAACCGACAACGTCAGCTCGTCCGAGTAGATGTCCTCGAACGTCGATTCCTGCGGACCGTAGGTGACGCCAACAGCCTGAATCCGCATCACCTTGGGATAGCTGGTCTGGATGGAGGCATTGTCGAGCTGGTAGTGGAAAGACAGCGTCGCCGAGGGGAGGAACTCCTGCTTGGGCTGCTTGTCGACCCCTTGCACGGTTGTCACAGTGGGCAGAGTGCCGGGAAGGTTACGCCAGAACGCACGACCCGACTCAAACCTACGCGGCATGTAAACATCTTTTTTGAACTTCTTAGACTGTTCAATCGAGTAACGCCATAGGCTCTGCGGCTCATACATGCGCATCTCTTGAGGAGCGAGCTTATCCCCCTGCGCCAGAATCACTCCCGTGACGCCACTGCTGTCACCCATCAGCCTGATACGACGAGAATGCCAGGTCAGCAGGCGTGGAATGCTCAGTTGCTTGGGGGTACCTGCGGGATCGAGGAGGGAATAGTCACCACGAACCGAACTTTCCGGTTCGGGATCCTCCCAGCTGCACGCTCCCCAGTCGGTCGAGCTATCAATGCCGCGTAACGCCGCCGTGGACGCGGGGATCAGGTTGAGGACAAGCGTCTCGTCAAGGTCCTTTCCTTTAAGCCACACGAGTCCAAGGTGTCCGCACCAGGCAGGACCAATGGGATAGCCTTTTCCTCCCTTCACCTTCTCATCACCGACAGCACCTGTTCTAGTCCCCGAAGGGTCATAAGCCTGAGCATGCACCAACCAACGAGCAGCGTCTGATGGAGAAAGCTGTGCTACCCCAGGACCTTGTCGCGTCGAGAAAAGTCGCTTGTCCTCTTTCGGCACGCATGCAACAACCGCATCGAGTGCTTTTTCCTCATCTTTCTCCGTGCGCAGATCCGCGACCTGCATGAAGGGGAAGCGTCCACCGAACAGGTAGAAACGATCCCTCCACCGTTCGAGGTACTCGATCATCTGCTCCGTGGGCGCACCCTCGTCCCACTGCCTGGCCCAGTCGCGAGCATCGCGCGGAGTGGCCACACGATACGCGATTGCCAGGATCAGTCGCTGAATTGCGATGCTCTGCGTGGGTAGCTCGCACGCTAGGTCCGCGATGTCGGTCGTGCGCCGGAGTAGCTCCAGCAGGCCGACATCAGTGATGGTCCCATCGACGAGCCGTACGGGTATCCACGGCTCGTCGAGTAGGTTGTACTCAGGGTTCTTCATTGACCCTGCACCTCCATTCCTCTTTCTGTGGAGTATGTGAATGTGTGTCCGCACAGGTCGCGTGTGAGGCGCTCCCCGTCGGGGGTTTTGTACATCGCGAGGATCAGTTCTCCTGCCAGGAAAGGGTGCTCGCGACACGCCCATTCCGTCGTGATGGGATCATCCCAGATGGCACCTGCAACTGCGTCCACCGCCTCGTCAATGCTCTGCCCGCGAGTGCGCAACGCCCACGGTGGCAGGGAGACGCTCCACGAGCAGATGTCGGCGATACGCCCTCGAGCGTTGTATTCGCCGACTGCGAGAGGCGTGTCGTCGTCTAGCACCCCACTGATTGGAGGAGCCACTGGCACATTGCCCAGCTCGGGATCGAGGGCGACGATGAGGACGGGGATCTGGTCTTCCCCGTCGCGCACAGCGGCGCGAGCAACTGCGACTCCCGGTCCCTTTGATTCGTCACCGGTCGCGGCATTGCCGAGGAATTTCTCTTCGAGTTCGAGGGCCTGCCACGAGGGCGTATTTGCTTCGCCGAGGCACCAGGTTGCCGCTTTTGCTTGTGCTTGGGCGCGTGCTTTGTTGCGCTCTTCCAACGCGGCACCGAGGGCTTCGTGCCACTGCGCGGGACCGACCGGCACATCATCGGCATACGCCAGAGTCGTCAATTCCGCGTAGTCCAGCGGTTCACGGACGAGTATTTCGCCGCGATCAGCGACAATCCCCAGGGTCCGCAGGACGGAGTAGCGCGCGTACACGTAGTCGGTGCCCCGAGAGTACGTCCAGGGAGCAGCGTTCGTGTCCTCCAGGATCATGAGGCACCTGGCGTGGCGCAGGCCGCGTGGGCGTTCGGCTCTGTCGTGCCGATGGAGCCGCCCGATACGCTGGAGCACGAGGTCCATGGGCGCGGGGTCTGTGAGCATGAGATCGAAGTCGACGTCGAGGCTTTGCTCGATCACCTGGGTTGCCACGACGACGTGCCTGACGGGACGCTGCTGACTGTCTTTCCCGAAAAGTTCGAGCATCCGGCGATCGCGGGCGGCACGTTCGGAGGCCAGGAAACGCGAATGCAGCAGCGTCGACTGCTCACGGCCAAAAACGGATCTCACGGCCTCGTATGTTTCCTGAGCCTCGCGGACCGTATTGCGGATGAAGACTGCGCATCCACCGTCGGCGAGCTCGCGGTCCAGAAGCTCCGCGAGCTCCTGCGGCGAGCCGATCGAGGTCGGGATGATCCGCTTGGGGACCTCAGCCTCGCCGGCAATTTGATGAACGCGCACGCCTGTAGCGGACACCGTTGAAATTGCCGGATAGCCGATCATGCCATCGACCGACTCAGCGCTCACGCCCGACGCACCACGGCCTCGACGATAGGCGTTCAGGAGAGCGAGACGCCGCGCGGGCGGCAGAGTCGCCGACAGCAGAACAACGGGGATCCCGTACATACCAAGCCACGTGAGCGCGGCCTCCAGGTACGTTTCCATGTATTCGTCGGCGGCGTGCACCTCGTCGATGACGACGACCTTGCCCATCAGCCCGAGGTGACGCACCAGCACGTGACGCGACTTCAGGGCTGCGAGCAGCACCTGGTCGATCGTGCCGACGACGACGGGTGACAGGGTTGAGCGCCAACGCTGGCCCATCCACCGGCTCGCGTGCAGGCCCGGGTCCCCCTCATCGTCGTACACTTCGAGGGGGCTCTTGCCAGTTTCGAAGAGCTTCATAAAGGATTCGTTGAGACTATTTTTCCCGTGCGCCAGTTGGATTCCAAGCTTCTGCGGCGCGTCACCCAGGATGTTCGTCAGCCACGCGGTGACACGCTCAAACATCGCGTTCGTCGTAGCCTGAGTGGGGAGCGCAACGAACACTCCTTGTAGACCCCGAGCACGCGTGAGAACCTCGGCGGCGGTGAAGGCCAGCTCGGTCTTGCCCGAACCCGGCGGCGCCTCGACGATCATCAGGTCCGGGTCCTCACGGGTCGCGATGTCGATGGCGGCACGCTGGGCCTCGGTCGGCCGGTAGGAAGTCGGCCAGTCGAAACGGTGGCGGTAGAACTCTGCGGCCTCTTTGTTCGGAGCTGCAGGAATACGCAGGGGCGAGGGGAAGGCGGCTCGCTTCCAGCCGCGCTCGACGCGCGCACGTTGCTGGTCCGCGGTGAGCTCGGGATACCTCTCGAGCGAGAGCCTTCCTACCCCGTCGATTGGTCGCGGACGCAGCGGGAAGTAGTCCTCGTTTGAGGCGAGCCAATCAGCAATCACAAGAGCGGAGGCATAGGCCGAGGCCACCGCAATGGGCAACTCCGGCAGAGCGGTGCCAGGCGCAATGAGCGGAAAACCACTGCGCTTCGCCATCCATCGAAGGATTTCCGAACGCGCCTTGCCCCACCGAGGCTCGTCCAGATGCGAACCTTCTTGTGTCCTGTACTGCTGTCGTGCAACATGGACGGCACCCGCATCCGGGTAGCGACCATGATGAACACCAAGTAGAATAGCCCACTGGAGCGCACGCGAAGTGTCACCTTCACCCGCGGCTACCTCCTCCTGAAGCGCAAACTGGCTGACGAGGCCGTGTGGAAGAAATGAACGCTCAGCATAGTCGGCTTTTCGCATGACGGCCACGCGTTGGTTGCGGATCAGCTGAGCGAGATCTTGGCGCTGGCATGCGAATTGAGGGCTTGCTTTGCCCACGTCATGGACGCCCGCAAGGAACACAAACGCCGCACGAGCAGTGGCTTGATTTCCTCCCCAGACTGAGGCCATCAACCTACGGTGGTGCTCGCTCAGGTATCCGTCGAAAAGGTATCCCGCGACGTCTGCGGCATCCATCAGGTGCTGAACGACGGACAGCCAGGAGCCAGCGTCTCCGCTTTTCGCCCAGAAGCTCCTAGCAAGATCTGACAGCCCCGAAGCATCCAGCTCGGGCAGAGCTTGAGGAAACTCAGGACCAGGCGCGTTCACAGAATGTACCGGCGCGACGGCCTTTCGTTGACTGCGGACCATATGCTCTTCCTCTTCCTTGAAGGAAAAACCACTTCCTGAGCAACCCGTGAGCGATAACATAATCACGCATGGAGACTGCAGGAAGATTGAGCCCGACGATCCGAATAGGATCGCCATCACCGCCAATCGGGGGTGATGCGGTAATCATAGCACCCCGCAAAGACATATGCAATACATGTTCTGTCTCTGATGCCCAGGAGAACACTTCGGGAACCCAAGGCAATTAGAATCCCCGCTTTCGCGGGGAAAACGTCCTCCTGATGCACTACATGGGCTCATCCCCGTAGGGGGGAACATTGCGACGGCCGTGGCCGCCGCGAGCGCTCGCAGGACCCTACCAACGTATCACCCCACCCCCTCCCGCGCGCCATTACGGCACAATCGACACGATGCTGAAAGAATGGGGTCATGTCGAATGACTCGCGTGAGAACCTGCACGGTATCAAAGACCAGGAGCCGGCCGACCTGACGTTTGCCGCTGGGCCCGCTGACGCCCAGCCCGCCTCCGCCGCGGGGGCGGGTGCCTCCGCAGTCGAGGCCTCGCCCGCCGAGGGCGCCCTCGCCCCGTTCCCGTCCCGCGCGCCCGCGGCCGAGCCTCGCCCGTGGTATCGCTCCCGCCGCTCCTTTGCCGCGAAGGGGCGCGGCGGACGCGTCCAGGTCGCGGGCCTGGGCGTGACCTACACGGACCACGAGTCAGGCGCGCTCCTCCTGGCGGGCATCGATCTGGGGTTCCGCGCGCGCACGCTGAGCGCCATCCTGGATCCGACGGGCCGACGCGCCCGGGCCCTCTTCCTCATCCTGGCGGGGCTCGAGGAGCCGCAGGCCGGTCGCGTCGTCGCCGCCCCGTCCCGTTCCCTTTCGGCGCGCCTGGCCGGCCGCATCGGTTCGGTCGCGCTGATCCGAGCCGACTCGCCCCTGGACGAGTCTCTGACGATCCGCCAGAACATCCTGGCCCCCCTCTCAGCGACCGGCTCCGTGGCCGACTGGGACAACCTCGTGGGCGCCCTCCAGATCACCGACCTGGCCCAGCGCGTTGACCTGCGCCCCTCCCAGCTTTCGCCGTGGGAGCACATCAAGGCGCTCATCGCGCGCGCCATCGTCTCCGGGGCCGAGGTCTTCCTCGTCGAAGACCCCACGTCCCTGCCCGAGGCCGACCGCCCCGGCTTCGACCGCCTCCTGCGCGGCCTCGCCTCTGCGGGGTGCGCCGTCGTCCTGTCCACGCCAGACCCTCAGGTCGCGGCCGCCGCCGACCGCGCGATCCTCCTCACGAACGGCCACGTCGCCCTCGACGCGCCCGGTCCCTCTATCGAGCTGATCTCCACCTCCCTGGAGGCCAACCCCGAGGACCCGCAGGTCCTCCACGCCCTCACCGCCGCCTCGTCCGCCGACGATGCCGCGCACGCCCGGGCCCAGAGCGCCTCCCCCTCCCGAACCGACGCCGAGGCCTCCCCGCAGGGCTTCGACCCCGAGGCCCCCGAGGACGTTCCCGTCGCGGACACCGAGGCAACCGGAACGGTGAGCGTCGACGAGCCGCGCACCGAAACAGCGATGCGCGGCATTCCCATTGTCGAGGCGGAGGACCCGACCCTGGCCGAACCCGAGGTGTCCGAGCTGGTGGTTCGCGCCCGCAAGATCCTCTCCGACCTGCCCGGTTCCATCGCGCCCAGGGAGTAGCGCACAGGTCACTGCGAGCAACCATCCTTCATGAGACACTAGGCGTATCAGGCGAGGCAGCGCCTCGTGACGTCCGCATGCGCAGGAGCCCCCATGACACAGCCCACCCCCCAGCCCGGGCAGTACCCCCCGCCCTCTGACCCCGCTCCCGGCAGCGGCGCGGCTAAGCCCAGCATCGGCACCCTCTTCGCGTCCGTCACCAGCCAGATCTCCGGCATCGTGCGCGACGAGATCGAACTCAACAAGACGAAGCTTCGTTCCTTCGCGTCCAAGAGCGGCAAGGGGGCGGCCCTGCTGGTCAGCGCCGCAGTCTTCGCCCTCTTCCTGCTGGGCTGGGCACTGCACACTGCCGAGATCCTCCTGGCCCTGGTGCTGCCCGCCTGGGCCTCCTCCCTCATCATCGTCGCCATTCTCCTCGTGATCGTCCTGGTGCTCGCACTCTTGGGCAAGCGCTCCCTCGAGAACGCACAGGAGCACCGGCCGGACCCTGCCGCGTCCGTCGCCGCGACCAAGGAAGCCATCGAGAAGGGACTGGGGAAGTGAGCACCAACCTCGACCCGCGCAACGTCAGTGTCGGCGCCTCCACCTCTCAGCAGGCGGCCGAGCCGCGCTCCGAGGCGCAGATCGCCGCGGACCTTGAGCGTCAGCGCGCCGAACTGGCCTCCACGATCGACCAGCTCTACGCCCGCGTCCAGCCCGCCGCCCTCGCGCAGGAGGTCAAGGAAAGCGCAACCACCCGCTTCGCCCGCTTCAAGGAGAGCGCTGCCCTCACGCTGCAGGACGCGGCCGGAGGTAACACGGAGGCGCTCCGGCGCGTGGGCATCGCAGCCCTGTCCACCATCGGAGCGATCGGCGTCGTCGCGTGGCTCGTCACCCGCCCCGCCAGGCGCTCCCGCCGCCAGGCACGTCGCTCCGCGCGCGAAGCGGCAACTCTCGCGATCTCACTCCTCGCGTCGGCCGAGGACCCACGGGAGAGCTGATGACCGGGCGACCCGCCCGCCGAGGCGACCCGACGTAAGGGCGCTCACAGACGGGACACCTCCGGGCGCGTTTCCGCGGCTTGACGGGCCTCCCATCGGCTGTCCTCGCTCCGCTGTGCGCGCAAAATCCGATCCAAGGTGGGGTCAAGGCCCGTCATTAGCTATGATGGTCCCACGAAACACTTTGAACACCCAGGGAACCGCTTGATGCGGACCCGAACGACGCGGAGGGGGTCGACGCCATGGGGCGCGGCCGTCAAAAGGCTAAGCAGATGAAAGTCGCTCGGAAGCTGAAGTACTTCAGCCCCGACACCGACCTACACGCACTTCAGCGAGAGCTGGCGGACGAGGACTCGTACGCGGCAAACGCCGCGGCTGACGAGCCCGAAGAGGACGATGCAATCGACGACGACCTCTACTCCAAGTACGCCGACTTCGCGAACATCCCGGCAGAGGACGACGACATCGACCCGAAGCAGCTCGATGAGTCCTTCTGGACGGGCGGATCCTCCACCAAGTAACGGCTGAAGCACCCCGGCGGGCCCGCACCGGTCCGCCGCTTCGGCGCACCCCGGGCGTACCCGGGGGCCGAAGGGCCGAGACCGCGCGTCCAAGCGGCCTCGCCCCTTCGCCCTCAGCCCACGCGGTAGGAGCCGTGCAGCAGCACCGCCCCCGCCTTCACGCCCTTCGTGCCCGAGATGAGGCGCGCGTCCTCAGCTCCACCGACCCCGCCACAAGCGACGATCTCCCCGTCGGGCATCCGGGAGGCGACGCACCCCAGGATCCACGCGTCAACCCCGGCCTCGTTGATGGCACCCACGACCTCGCTGGCGACCGCCGCCGACACCACCGCGACCATGCCGACACCGAGGTTGAGGGAGTCCTCCATTCCCACCCAGGCGACGTCACCACCGCGACGCACCCAATCGAAGACGGGGGGCACGATCCAGGAGGAGCGATCGACGGTCGCGACCGCACTGACCGGGAGCACGCGAGACAGGTTCGCGCCGAGGCCACCACCCGTCACGTGGGAGTAGGCGTGAATGCCCTCGACACCGAAACGCTCGACCAGCTCCAGGCACAGGCGCGTGTACAGGCGCGTCGGCTCCAGGAGCTCCTCGCCGAGGGTGCGGCCGAACTCGTCGACGTGCCCCTCCAGCGGCGCCCCCGTGCGGGCCAGGACCGAGCGAACCAGGGAGTAGCCGTTCGAGTGCAGTCCCGAGGAAGCCATCGCGATGACGACGTCGTCCTCGCTCACCCGCTCGGGCCCCAGCAGGGCGGAGGCGTCAACGACGCCCGTCGCCGCGCCCGCGATGTCGTAGTCGTCGGCCTCCATGACGCCGGGGTGCTCGGCGGTCTCGCCGCCGACGAGCGGAGTGCCCGTGGCCTCGCACGCCCGAGCGATGCCGGTCACGATCGAGGCGATGCGCTCGGGGACCACGTGACCGCACGCGATGTAGTCCGTCATGAACAGCGGGCGCGCTCCGATCACGACGATGTCGTCGACCACCATGCCGACCAGGTCCTGGCCGATCGTGTCGTGCACGTCCATCGCCCGCGCAATCGCGATCTTGGTGCCCACGCCATCCGTTGAGGTCGCCAGGAGGGGCCGCTTCATGCCCAGCAGGGCGGAGGCGTCGATCATTCCAGCAAAGCCACCGGTCGCCCCCAGGACGGTCGGGTCGTGGGTGGCGGCCACCGCGCTCTTCATGAGTTCGACGGCGCGGTCACCGGCGGCGGTGTCCACTCCGGCGGACGCGTAGTCAAGGGGGGTGTCGTTCATGGGTGCTGCCTTTCAAAGGTGGGCGCCGGACGAGGCCGTGTCGGTGCTGTCGGGTCGGGGAAAAGGGGCGCGGGCCTAGCAGGCGTTCGCCCCGGGGGTTCCGGGCACGGGAGTCCCGGAGGGGATCGTCTCTGGGTAGTGGCCGGTGAAGCACCCCAGGCACAGGGACGTTCCCTGCCCGGTGGCCGCGACCATGCCGTCAATGGACAGATAGGCCAGCGAGTCGGCACCGAGGGAGTCACGCACCTGCTCGACGCTCATCGAGGAGGCGATCAGCTCCGCGCGCGTCGGGAAGTCGATGCCGAAGAAGCAGGGCCAGGCAACGGGCGGCGAGGAGATGCGCACGTGCACCTGCTGGGCCCCGGCCTCGCGGAGCATGCGAACCAGCGCGCGCTGAGTGTTGCCGCGCACGATGGAGTCGTCGATGACGACCAGGCGCTTGCCCTCGATGACCTCCCGCAGGGGGTTGAGCTTGAGGCGGATGCCGAGCTGGCGCAGGGACTGGGTGGGTTCGATGAAGGTGCGTCCCACGTAGGCGTTCTTCACCAGCCCCTGAGCGAAGGGGATCCCCGCCTCCTGCGCGTATCCGATAGCCGCGGGCGTGCCCGAGTCCGGGGTGGGCATCACCAGGTCGGCCTCGACTGGGTTCTCCCGGGCGAGGGCCGCCCCCATCTCGTGGCGCGCGGCGACGATCCGGCGTCCCCCGATGGTCGTGTCGGGTCGGGCCAGGTAGACGTACTCGAAGACGCAGGTGTTGGCGCGGCGCACCGCGAAGCGACGCGAGTGAACGCCGGAGGCGTCGATCGAGATGAGTTCCCCGGGCTCGATCTCGCGCACGACGGTCGCGCCACACAGGTCGAGCGCGGCCGTCTCCGACGCCACAACCCAGCCCGACGCCAGGCGTCCCAGCACCAGCGGCCGGTAGCCGTGGGGATCGCGCGCCGCGTAGAGGGTGTTCTCGTCCATAAATACGAGCGAAAACGCACCCTTGATCCGAGGCAACACCTTCAGGGCGGCTCCCACGAGGGGCGCGGGCTCGGGCTGGGCCACCTCGCCCCCGGGGTTCTCCCCGCTCGCCGCCTCCTCGGTCGGTGCCCGCACACCCGAGGCTTGCCCTCCCCGAACCGCGGACGAGGCCGGAGTGTCCCCGTGCGGCTCGGGCACGGCGGGGGTAACGGTGGGAGCCGCGATGAAGGGGGAGGGCCCCGGAATCCGCTCGGCCATACCCAGCAGCGCCGTCACGAGGGAGGTGTCGGTCGACGCCCCGCGTTCGAAGTCCTCGCCTTCCTCGGCGATGGATCGGGCCAGCTCGCGCAGCTCCACGGTGTTCGTGAGGTTGCCGTTGTGGGCGAGGGCGAGCGTGCCGGTGGGGGTGGGCCCGAGGGTCGGCTGGGCGTTACGCCACACGTCTGCGCCGGTCGTCGCGTAGCGGACGTGCCCGAGGGCGATGTGTCCGCGCAGTCCCTGCAGGGATTGCTCGGAGAAGACGTGCGAGACCAGGCCCTGATCCTTGTACACGAGGATCTGCTTGCCGTTGGAGGTCGCGATGCCGGCGCTTTGCTGGCCTCGATGCTGGAGGGCGTAGAGGGAGAAGTAGGTGAGACGAGAAACGTCCTCGCCCGGGGCCCACACTCCGAAGACGCCGCAGTGATCGCGGGGATGGTCATCTCCGAAGAGCTCCTGATCGGACAGTGTCATGTCTGGCTGCGAGACGGGAAGCACGATTCAACTCTGTCACACTTTTCGTCTCTCAGCGGGACTTGTCCACGTTGCGCTACCCACACGCGCTCCCTCCGCGGCGATCCCAGCGTGAATTGCGCGTGCTTTCCGCCGGGCCACCCGGTCACGCGGGGAACGAGATGCCACAATGGGGTGCAGCAACCATGAGGAGGAGACGTGGCCAATCCGACACTTAGCGCCATCATGTGGGGGTTTGCCCTCCTGGTGAGTGCTCTGGCCGTCGTGTCTTTTGCGCGCGGGCTCGCGCACATGTGGCGCACGGTCGCTTCGGGAACGCCCGACCCCGGACGGCTGCGCCCGGTCGGCAGGCGCCTGTGGGGTGTCCTCTCCGCCGCGCTCACCCACCGCGAGTTCAAGGGACGCCCGTGGATCAAGTGCGCCCACTGGCTGGTCATGGTTTCCTTCCCGATCCTGTTCCTCACCCTGGTCACGGGATACGCGCAGCTGCGGGACCAGACCTTCACCCTGCCCTTCCTCGGCCACTTCCCTCCCTGGGAATGGCTGACCGAGGTCTTCGCGTGGGGCGGCCTGGTCGGCATCATCTTCCTGATGGCTGTCCGCGCCCGCGCCGGGCACGGCTCGGCCGCCGAGGCCGCCCTCTCCAACGACGACCCCGACGCGGCTGCCTCCCAGGCCGATCCGACCGGCCCCCTGCCCTCGGCCATGACGCGCCCGCACCCCCGAGACTCCTCCCCCCTCGGGCCCGCGTCACGTTTCCTGGGGTCCACCCGCTGGCAGGCCCTCTTCGTCGAATGGGTCATCCTCGTCGTGTGCGCCTGCGTGGTGGTCCTACGCGCCCTCGAGTTCGCCCTCTTCGGCTCCACACCTGGCCTCGAGGGGCACGCATCCCTCCTCCATTTCCCGCTCACCGCGTGGCTTGGTTCCCTCTTCGCATCCGCCGCCTCGTCGGCGTCGATACTGGCGAACACGATCGTGATCGTCAGCGCGCTGAAGGTCCTCACGTCGATGACCTGGCTGACGGTCGTGGGTGTGCAGACCGGCATGGGCGTCGCCTGGCACCGCTTCGTGGCAGTCCTCAACCTGTACGCGCGCCGAAACGCCGACGGAACCAAATCGCTGGGGCCGGCCGACCACATGCTCATCGATGGGAAGCCGGTCACCGGTGAGGATGACTTCGACGACGTGCCCGAGGACACCGTCTTGGGCGTGGGAACCGTCGAAGACTTCTCGTGGAAGGCCCGCCTCGATCTCTACGCGTGCACCGAGTGCGGCCGCTGCCAGGAGCTGTGCCCCGCGTGGAACACGGGCAAGCCCCTCTCCCCCAAGCTCCTCGTCATGGGCCTGCGCGACCACATGGAGTCCGCGTCCTCCATCGAGATCGTCGAGCGGGAGGAGGCCGGCCAACACCTTGACGAGGGCGAGGTGCTTCTCGACAAGGGGGTGCCGGCCTCGCCCCACTCCTTCGACCTGGTCTCCGCGCTGTCCCTCTCCGGCGCCACCGGAGCCGAGGGCGTCTCTCCCGTCACCGCTCCCCTGGTGCCCGGCGTCGTCTCCGAGGAGGTCCTGTGGGATTGCACGAACTGCGGGGCGTGCGTCGACCAGTGCCCCGTCGACATCGAACACATCGACCACATCCTGGACCTGCGCCGCCACCAGGTGCTCATGGAGGGCGCCTTTCCCCGAGAGCTCGGGCGCGCCTTTCGAGGCATGGAGTCCAAGGCGAACCCCTACAACCAGAGCGCCCGCAAGCGCATGGATTGGGCGAAGAAGCTCGACTTCGACATTCCCATCGTCGGCGAGGACATCGAGGACGCCTCCACCGTCGACTATCTCTTCTGGGTCGGATGCGCGGGTGCCTACGATGACACGGCGAAGAAGACCAGCGCGGCGATCGCGCAGCTCCTGCACACGGCCGGAGTATCCTTTGCGGTCCTCGGCCAGGCAGAGTCCTGCACGGGCGACCCGGCGCGCCGGGCCGGAAACGAGGCCCTCTTCCAGATGCTGGCCGCTCAGGCGATCGACACCCTGACGGAAGCCAAACCCCTCAGGATCGTCGTCTCCTGCGCGCACTGCTTCAACACGATCGCCGGGGAGTACCCGGAGCTGGGCGGGCACTTCGACGTCGTCCACCACACGCAGCTGTTGAACCGGCTCGTGCGCGACGGACTGCTCACGCCGGTGGCCCCGGATGCCCCACGGGATCGGGACGCCGATGCCTCCGACGCGCCCGAACAGGGCGCTGCCGGGGAGCCCCTGAAGGTCACCTATCACGACGCCTGCTTCCTGGGCCGCCACAACCGCGTGTACGAGCCCCCGCGCGAGCTGGTGGGCTCGCTGCCGGGCGTGGAGCTTGTGGAGATGCCCCGCAACCGCGAACGCGCCATGTGCTGCGGGGCGGGAGGCGCACACGCCTGGTTCGAGGAGACCCGCGGCACCCGCATCGCGGACGCTCGCATCGCCGAGGCCGCTCAGACGGGGGCGGACGTGGTTGCCACGGCCTGCCCGTTCTGCTCCCAGATGCTGGGTTCGGCCTCGGGCGCGTCGGCGGGCTTCGTGTCCGCCGAGGCCGTTGCGCCCCAAGCGGACGGGGCCGACAGCGCAGCGGGCGAGTCTCGCCGCAAGCTTCCCGAGGTGCGAGACGTCGCCGTCATGCTTCTTGAGGCCGTCAAGCGCGGGCAATAGCCGCGCCTCACGCTCGATAAGGATGGCGGTGGCCCCACAGCTCGCCTGCGGCCCCCTAGCGACACTGCGAGAGGTCCACCGGCCAGGCGCCTACTTCTCGTCCTCCGGGGCGATCTCCTCCAGGCCCACCAGGAAGCCGTCCTCGTCGATGACGTTGCCTCCCACGAGTGTGGCGATCATTCCGGCGGCCTTCTCCACGTCCTGCGTGGAGCGCAGCCGCTCCAGGCGCGCGGTGCGGCTCAGCGCACCCGCCCCCGGGGTCGGCGCGGCTCCCGGAAGCCACCTGACCTGGTACTCGATGATCGCTCCGGCGGTCCAGGGCTCCCAACGCAGAACACGCGGGGGCGTGGGCACCGTGTGGACCTCGATCATCATGTCCGACCTGTGTCCGATCGGGCTCACGAGCGCATAGCCGTCGACGACCTGCGGCTTGTCCGCCTGCGTCTCAAGCTCCTCGCGTGCCTTCGCGATCTTCGAGGCGATGTCCTCGCGCACGGGCCCCAGCTCGGCCTTGATCTTCTCGATCTGGGCGGCCTGAGCCGGGCTCAGGGGCGCCGGCTTGGAGGCCTGCGGGCTGATGTCTCGCGCGTCCTTCATGTCGGCGAAACCGGCGCGCTCACGCATTGCGTCGAGCAGGTCCTCGGGAGCGATCCATCGCGGCGAATAGACCGTCAGGTTCACGGCGGAGTCCGCGTCGGGTACCATCACGTAGCCGCTGCCCGCGATCCTCATTCCCCCGGCGAGGCGCCGCGCCATGCGGTGCAGCGCCTCGAGCACCCGGTACTCCAGGCCGGTGGGGACGCCGTCGGGGAAGGCCTTGGCCCATTCGCCCATGACGGCGCTGCCCGCCTGCCGGGCGCGCGCGACCGGGCAGCGCAGGATCCACGCATTCGTCAACGAGGCCGGGGTCCCCAGGGCGGATCGGGTCGGCTGGTCGAGCGTCCACGGCCCCTCAAGCTCTGCGTCGGAGGACAGGCGCAGGCGGCCAGGAGCGATCCACCCGGACTCGTCCCACATGGAGATAGCCAGAGCCTCGAGCTCCGCGGGATCGACCGCGTCGGACACGAGGAAGAGGTGGTGTTCGCGTGCCTCCTGAGCGTCGATCACGCCCGCGGGTTCGCTCACCTCGATGGCTGCGGCGATGGGGGGCGCAGCCTCGGCGCTCGTGATCTCTCCGTCCGCGGCCACCTGGAACGCGGCGTCCGCGGCGGTGAGGGACGTGAGGGACACGTTGGTTTGCGTGAGCGGGCTGGCCCCCGACGAGGTCTGCGGGTGCGGGTCGGCGAAGGTGCGGGGCGCGGCGGCCATGCGTTCCCTCAGGGAGCGTCTCTGGGGCGAGCGCTCCGCGGTCTCACCGTGGTTCGTGACCGTCTCGGCGCTCGAGGTCATGCCCGGGAGGGTGACCCCCTTGATGATGCCTGTACGCGCACTCGGTGGGGCAACCGGTGGCATGCCCGCAGGCGCGGAGGCCCCCATGGAGGGCACTCCCAGGACCGGCGTCGGTGCGGGCGGTTCGGCCAGGGTGGTCGCCGTCTCTGGGGCGGGCGGGTAGCTTATCTCGCGGGCCTCGCGGGCCTCGCGGGCAGCTCGGGCTTCGCGCTCGGCGCGCATGCGTTCGCGCCTCGACGGAGGCGGAGGGGGAAGAGACACCATCATGTCACCGTTCGATGCGAGTGCGCGTGAAACGTTCGTGGGTCCGCGAGGGCGTGGGTCCGCGCTGCCCCTGGTAGTGGGAACCCAGCCCCTGGGATCCGTAGGGATGGAGCGCGGGGGAGGACAGGTCGAAGAAGCACAGCTGTCCGATCTTCATGCCCGGGTAGAGAAGAATCGGCATCGTCGCCGTGTTCGACAGCTCGAGGGTCACGTGCCCGGAGAAGCCGGGGTCGATGAAGCCCGCCGTCGAGTGGGTGAGCAGACCGAGGCGCCCCAGCGAGGACTTACCCTCCAGGCGGGCGGCGATGTCGTCGCCCAGGGTGACCAACTCGTAGGTGGCGCCGAGGACAAACTCCCCGGGATGCAGGACGAAGGGTTGATCGGGGTCCACCTCGACCAGGTGGGTCAGGTCGGATTGGTCTGCCGCGGGGTCGATCACCGAGTACCTGTGGTTGTCGAACAGGCGAAACAGGCGATCGAGCCTCACATCAATGCTGGCCGGCTGAACGAGGTCGCGATCCAGGGGATCAAGCTGAATACGTCCAGCATCCAGGGAGGCGTTGATGTCGCGGTCACTGAGCAGCATGACTTGATTGTCGCATACTCAGCGCCGCGACAACAGCCCCAGGGTTCACTCCAGCGGGCGACCCTGCGCGTCGTACGCGTAGGAGCCGGAACGCATGAGAATCAAGATGAACTCGATGAAGGCCCAGACGGCGGAGACGATCGCGCCGATGAAGGTCAGCGTGAGAACCAGCTGGATGATGCCTCGCGTCGTGTAGCCCAAGTAGAAGTTGTGAATGCCGAGGGTCCCCAGGAAGAACGCCAGGAGCACGGCGATGATCCACTGTTTGGGCGGGCCCGCGTAGGCCTGGCCGTAGCTCGCCTGGGCTCCGTAGGCCGCCTGGTCGTAGCCGGGCTGGCCGTAGCCCGCCTGAGTTCCGTAGGCCGCCTGGTCGTAACCGGGCTGGCCGTAGCCCGCCTGGGCTCCGTAGGCCGCCTGGTCGTAACCCGCCTGTGCTCCGTTGGCGTCACCGGCCGACGCCGAGTCGTAGGCAGTTCCGTAGGTGGTCGTGCCCGGAGTGGCCATGGACTCATCGAAGTCGGGGGCCGAGGCCTGGGGGAAGCTCGGCGCGTCAGGGCCAGGAACCTGAGGAGCGGGGATGTCGGCCGTCGCGTTGTTCGCAGGCATGCCAGGGGCAGCGGAAGCACCCGGGGTTGCATCGGAGGCAGCGGCCTTCGTGGGATCCTCCGAGAAGGAGGGGGTGACCTGCGGATCGGGCGTCGTCATGAATGAAGCCTTTCGGTAGTCGGTGGGCCCGGCGGGGCCATACTCGTACAGCCTAGCGCGCCTGGCCAGGCTCGGGGTAGAGGCGTCCACCCCGAGAAATCCCTGATTGGCCCGGCACCCTGTCGGCGCTCGGCGATACTCCCCGCCATCACCGCCACAATGCCCCGCGTGCCCCGTTGGGCGTATCCGCCGGTGGGGCGAGAAGCGCAGGTGGGTATCAAAGATACAAAAGATACAGGTGTGGGGTCCGGCAGCTGCCGGACCCCACACCGAGCGTCTCATCGCGCGACGCCCTGGGCGTGCGCGAGCAGTGGCTCAGACGGTCGGAACGCCGTTGGCGTCCTTCTCGTAGATCCACTTGCCCATGAAGGTCATGATGGCGCACGCGAGGGCGACGAGGCCAACCACGAAGACCAGCAGGGAGCCGATGCCGGCGAGGATGCCGCTCTCCATGGCACCACCGACCGCGAAGATGACGTAGCTGAGAATCATAGCGGCGACGCGGATCGCGCCGATCTTCATGTGACCGAGGTAGAAGTCACCGGCGGCGATGCCGCCGAGGAAGAAGTTAAGCAGGCCAGCAACCATGCGGGACTTACCCTGGCCGGCGGGCTGGTTGAAAACGGGCTGCTGAGGAGCGGACATGTTGTCTCCTGTGTGTTGATGGGCCCCGAGGCGGGGCAAGCTGTATCTGAAGGCATGGTCAGACTATATGAACGATCAAGATTTGTACAACATCCGACTTGCTTTATGTCTCACATCACAGATTGGGCCTCATGGGGCGCCCCGCGTGTCCCGCCTTCCATACACTGACTGAGTGTTCACAAAACCGACGATCGACGCCTCGCAGGCCCTCCTCCACGACCTGCCCCGCTGGTTCGCCACACACAGGCGCGACCTGCCCATGCGCAGGGACGACGTCTCCGACTGGGGCACCCTTGTCTTTGAGATCATGAGCCAGCAAACTCCGATCACGCGCGTTCAGCCGATCTGGATCGAGTGGATGCAACGCTGGCCGACACCCGCTGATCTCGCCCGCGCCTCGTCGGCGGACATCATCGTCGCGTGGGCAAACCTCGGATACCCCTCGCGCGCCCTGCGCCTCAAGTCCTGCGCGGCCACGATCGTCGCCAAACACGGCGGCGAGGTCCCCCTGACCATGAAGGAGCTCACCCTCCTTCCCGGCGTGGGCACCTACACGGCCAGCGCGCTCCTCGCTTTTCGTCACGGGGTCAGGATCCCCGTCCTCGACACGAACGTCCGCCGAGTGCTGGTCAGGTTTCTTGACGGTCGAGAGTTCCCACCCCACGCCACACCCTCCAAGGGGGAGACGACGCGGGCCGACGAGCTCCTCCCAGCAGACGGGCACCAGGCGGCGGACGTGAGCCTGGCGCTCATGGAGTTCGGCGCCCTCGTGTGCACGCAGCTCACCCCCTCATGCGACGACTGCCTCCTACGCCCGACGTGCGCCTGGGCGCGGGCCGGTTTCCCCAGGGAGCACAAGCGCCCCACGCCTCAGCCCTACGCAGGGACGGACCGGCAGGCGCGCGGACGGATCATGAAGGCCCTGCGCACCGCACACTTCGAGGGGAAGACAGGCCTGACCAAGCGGCGGGTCCTCGACGCCGCTCGCATCGAGGGAGGCGACCGCTACCAGCCAGCACGCGTCTATCGGGCGCTCATCAGGGACGGCATGATCGTCTACGACGAGGAACTCAAGCGCGTCACCCTTCCCCGCTGACCGTCACGCGCCCCGTGGCTCTCCCCGCGGCGCGAGGAACTCCACTGCCCTCGCGCGTCAAAGGATCGGCCGCGAGGCCCTGCGCGGCCGCGCTTTCAGTACCTGATCGCGTCAATCGGCTTGATACGCACCGCCGCGAACGCGGGGATGATGCCGCACAGGGCACCAATGCTCGACGAGATGGCGACGCCGGCGACCGCGGCCGCGACCGGAAAGGCCGGGGTCTCACTGAGGGTGATCCCGAGCGTCTCGAGCGGCAAGAAGCGCACGACCACCACCGCGATCCCGACGCCGACGACACCGGCGGCGAAGGTGGCAACCACGGACTCCATGAAGACGGAGAAGAACACTCGTCTGCCCGAGGCCCCCACTGCCCGGCGGATCCCAATCTCGCGCACACGCTGACGCACGGTCACGATCGCGACGTTGAGCAAGCCGAGCGCCCCCAGGAAGATGATGATTCCTCCGATGACCATGATGACGGTCGAGATCATGCCCAGCTGCTCCTCCCCCACGTCCTGGTGCTCGCCGCCCGAGACGCCGACCCGCCACCCCTCACCCAGGATCGCCGCCAGGGCGCGGGGCAGGACCTCCCGGGCCTCCTCCGCCTGGCTCTCTCCCACCCAGGCGATCATCGTCGGGGAACTCATCTGCGGGAAGGCCAAGCGCGCGGCATCGTAGTGGGCAAACACGGTCGGCATGTCGTAGCGGCTCGTTGCCTTGGCGACGCCCACCACCCGCATGGCCACCCCATCGCCCGTATGCAGGACGATCGGAACCTGGTCGATGGGGGCACGGCCCAGCTGGTTCCACAGGGGCTCGGAGATCACGACGGGCGTGAGCCTCTGGTCGGCGTCACCGGGCTGTACCCAGCGCCCCGCCAGCAGGCGGGTTCGGAAGATCACCGCGTACGAGGGGTCAACCCCCTGGAAGGTCACGTCACTGACCATGTCCGCGATCCCGGACAACGGATAGCCGCGGTAGCGACCCGAAGACCTGGCCTGGCGGACCTCGACGATCTCGCCGCTGCCGACGGAGGAACGAGACCAGTAGCGAATGTCGGTTCGCGAGGCCAGGGTCGCCATGGCCTCGCCGACCGGATCGGCGTCGTTGAGGGGCTTCGCGCTGGGTACATCCCCTCGACCCGCTCCGCCCGCGGCCTCGGAGGCGTCCCGAGCGTCCTCCCGCCCGCGCTCGCCATCCTGACCCGAGGCGGGGTTGTCGGGAGACAGGCGCAGGGTGACGGATCGCCCCTCGTAGAGTTCGGCCAGCTCGCGCGAGGACTGCAGGACAAGGTCACCCAGAGCGATGACGACCGTCATCGCGGCCACCGCGGCCACGACCCCGACGAGGGAGAGGACCACGCGGGCCTTCTGCACCTTGACCTCGCCCCACGCCTCAATGAGCGCGCCCAGAAGCTGAGTCGCAGCGTTCATTCCGTGCCCCTTCCGTCGGCGGGCGGCGCCGGAGGGGGCGCAAGCACACCATCGTTCCCATCGGGCTCGGCCGTAGAAGGGCCCGCGTCGGCGCGTCCGAGGAGGGCGGCGGCGTCGGATACCTCGTGCAGGGTGCCGTCGTAGAGCTCGAAGGCCCGCGAGGCGCGGGAGGCCACCGCCATGTCGTGGGTGATGACGATGAGGGCCGCCTCGGACTCTCGGGCGACCTCCTCCAGCAGGTTCATGACGGTACCGCCCGTGTCCGGGTCCAGCGCCCCGGTGGGTTCGTCGGCGAGAATCACTCGCGGGCGGCGCACCAGCGCGCGAGCGATCGCAATGCGCTGCTGCTCGCCGCCGCTCATCTCCCCCGGGTAGGAATCCGCGCGCTCCGCCAGGCCAACCCGCTCGAGCATGTCCACGGCGATCGAACGCCTGCGCAGCAGCTGGGGCCCTGACCCGTACAGGAGAGGCACTTCGACGTTCTCGACCGCCGTTCGAGCGGCAAAGATGTTGAACTGCTGGAACACGAAGCCAAAGTCCTGCCCGCGCAGGCGAGCGCGACGCCCCTCGCTCAGGCGCGTCGTGTCCACGCCGTCCAGCTCGTAGCGCCCCGACGTGGGCGCGTCCAGGAGCCCGATGATATTGAGCATCGTCGACTTGCCCGTTCCGGAACGCCCGACAATCGAGATGTGCTCCCCCGCGTCGACGTCGAGGCTGACGCCCCGCAGGATGTGCAGGTCCTCGCCGTCGGGCAGGACCACCGTGCGGGTCACGTCCCGCAGGCGCACGAGGCTCATCTCGGGCCCATCCCGTCCTCGGCGCCCGTGCCGTAGGGACCCGCATCCCTGTCGGAACCGTCGACGCTCGCGTTGGGCGTGAACTCCAGGATCTCCTCGCCCTCGCTCAGGCCTTCCTTCACCTCAACCATCTTGCCGTCGGTGATTCCCAGGGTGACGGCCCTCTTCTCGGGGGCAGCGGGGTCCGAGGTCGGAATGTACACGGTGCCCGACTGGTAGCGCCCCTCAACTGCGGAGATCGGCACCGCGAGGACGCCACTGGCCGAGCCCGCCGTCATCTGCAGGGTGACCTGAAGCCCGGCAAAGACCGTCTGGTCGGAGGGGATCGCGCAGCGCGCCTTCAGGTCCGTCGAGGAGGATCCGCCGTTTTCGCCGTTCGCCCCTCCCTTTGGGTCCTGAGCCTTCGCGGTCGCACTAACGAGCTTGACGCCCGTGCATTCGAAGGGGGCGGGACCGTTCTTGATGGTGACGGTCGCGGTTGACGGCGCATCCTGGAGGCGATACATCTGATCGGCGCTGAGCGAGGCAACCGCGGAGAACGAGGCGGGGGCAACCGTCGCAACCGTGTCACCGATCGCAAACTGCTGCCCCATGAGGACACCCGTCGTCACCGTCCCGTCGCCAGGGGCGACAACGTTGTCGTACTTGTAGGTCGGCTCGGCGTTCTCCACGGTCACGTTGCCGTCCTCGTCCGTGGTCTGCCTGGCCTCGCCGGGAATCTCCTTGCGTATCTGCACGATGGCATCCCCCTTGGACACCCGGTCTCCATCGTTGACGTAGACGCGCACGACGACGCCATCCAGCGTTGCCCGAGCGGCCAGGGATTCGTCGGCCTGAATCGTGCCGGTGACGCTCACGGTATTGGTGATGTCCGCGCGCCCGACCGGGATGGTCATCTGACCGAAGGAACCGCCCGGATCCATGCCGTCGCCGTCCCGGTCGGTGGCCGCCACCGGGAAGAACGCAAACTTCACCAGGGCGACCGCGATGACCACCCACGCGAGGACCTTAACGATATCGAGCACCTGGGCGATGCGGGTATGGCGGGCCACGTGATTCTCCTCCGACGTCCACTGATCGCCCAATTGTAGGGTCCGCGTCACATGACCAGCAAGGGGCTGCGCCGCGCGCGGGGAGAGCCCCCGCTGGGATTGTGCGCCCCCGGCTCCTACGATTGGGGGAAGCCCCGGGAAAGGACACCATGCTTCGCCGAGCCACCCCCGCCGACGCCGACGCGCTATCCGAGCTCGCTCGGGAGTGCTTTCGCCAGACATTCGCGCACCTGTACGCCGCCGAGGACCTGGCCACGTTCCTGGACGAGGCCTACGCCCCGTCGGTCCTACGCTCCGAACTGAAGGACCCCGATCGAGCGACGTGGCTCCTCTTTGCGGAGGAGCATGACGAGTCCGGCACCGCCGCTGCGCGCCCCATCGGCTACGTGAGCGCGCGGCCCGCACGCCTTCCCCACCCGGAGGTGGCGGCGGGCGACGGCGAAATCCAGCGCCTCTACGTCCTGAGGGAGTACCAGGGCGGTGGTCGGGGAACGCTCCTGCTGGAGACCGCCCTCGCGTGGCTCGAGCGACACGGGCCTCGAACCCTGTGGATCGGGGTGTGGAGCGAGAACCTGGGGGCACAGCGGCTCTACGAACGTCACGGGTTCGCGATCGTGGGCGAGTACTCCTTCATGGTCGGATCACATGCCGACCGCGAATTCATCGCCCGCCGGGAGCGCGGGCGCTAGGTCGCGCGTCGATACGGGGACACAAGCCCGAGCTCACCGGTGTGGAAGGCTGGCAGAACGCGGCGTAGCAGCGGGCCCCGAGGCGCATTGCCTCGGGGCCCGCTGCGGCGATGATCAGGACTGGTCAGACTCGGCGATCTTCTTGCGCACCTCGTCCATGTCAAGGCCCTGAATCTGCGAGATCAGGTCTTCCAGGGCGGACAGGGGAAGCGCGCCCGACTGGCGGAACACCGCAACGCCGTCACGGAACGCCATGAGGGTGGGAATCGAGGTAATCTGCGCGGCCATCGCGAGCTGCTGCTGATCGTCGGTGTCGATCTTGCCGAAGACGACGTCCGGGTACTTCTCCGAGGCCTCTTCGAAGATGGGGCCGAACTGGCGGCACGGGCCGCACCAGGTCGCCCAGAAGTCGACCAGGACGATGCCGCCGCCGGACACGGTCTGCTCGAAGTTGTCCTGCGTGAGGGTCACGGTGGCCATGATTCTCCTTATCGTCGGCACTGGCCGACTGGTGGGTTGGGGGCGGGTCGCCCCGCCGGTGAACTGTCTTAATCAACGGGCGCGGCCCGCCCGCTATTCCCCCGAGGGAAGGGAAGCGGAGGTGACGTGACGCACGCTGTCCTCGGAGGCTCCGAGGCCCCTGAGGATGAACGTCTCGACGAGCGCGAGAGCGGATTCCCGGCGCGCCGGGTCCCGCGGCAGGCGCTGCCCCTGCAGCGTTGCGTGGATGAGGTGAACCGCTCCGAGCGTGTTCTGCTGAGCGATGAGCCCACGCTCCATCGCCTCGTCGAGGATTCCGATCAAGAGCTCGCCCACGACTCCGGCGTGGTCGTGCAGGTGAGAGGCGTTCTCTCGGGTCATCTGCCTGCCCACCGCCATGCTGGTCTTCACGTGGTAGCGGCTGATCATCTGCAGGTGCGACCTGATGTAGATGCGCAGGGACATCAGAGGATCGGGCTCGGCCTCAAGGCGCTCGGCGAGTACCCGGGTAAACTGCTCGGTCACGCGGCGCATGTAGGCCAGCAACAGCACCTCTTTGTCCGCAAAGTGATTGTAGACCGCCGTGCGCCCAACGCCCGCCCGCGCGGCGATCTCGCTCAGGGTGATCGACTCGAAGGATTGTTCACCCAGGAGGGAACCCAGCGCCTCGAACAGGCGCGCGCGGGTCAGCTCTCGGTGGGAGGCGAGGGACTCACCAATGATCTTCGGCATGGGCCCATTCTGACACTTGCGACCGTTGTGTCGTCAAATTGTGGGCGCGCCTGCAGCTCGCGACCACGGCCTCGACGACGGGCAGGTCCGCGCCGATCCAGGGCAAGTCTGCGAGCTCACCGAGCGCGGTCCATCGGGCCTCCAGGTGCGAGCGTCCCACGCTCGGGGCGGGGGAACCGGGGGCTACCTCGGCCAGCCAGACGGCCATCTTCCGTCCCCCCAGAATCGGCCACCACCGGCCCCCCTCCGGACAGATGCGCCGACCCATGGTCAGGCGCGCACCCAGCTCCTCGGCGATCTCTCGCGTGAGCGCCGCCACGGCATCCTCACCGGCTTCGACCTTGCCGCCGGGAAGCTCGAACTGTCCGCGCAGCTCCCGCGGGTAGGCGCGCGAGCAGGCGAGCAGCTTCGTCGGGCGGCTCAGGGAGTCGACAATCGCGGCTGCGACCACGGGACGAGGCACGGGAACTCCAATCGATCGACTACCCCACAGTCTATCGGCACGACGCGCCCGCCCACGTTGCGGCGATCGCCGGAGTCGACCTGTTCCCAGCTGGACAGGCGGACGGGTGAGGAGCCGGGCATGAGGTTGCGAGGCCATCGTCGATGACGATATGATCGACGGGTCGATTCCTTCGGGACGATGAATTGCGGGCGTAGTTCATCGGTAGAATGGAAGCTTCCCAAGCTTCAGAGGCGGGTTCGATTCCCGTCGCCCGCTCCAATAGGACGCTCATTTGGATGCAAAGTATCCGGGTGAGCGTTCTTCGTTTTTTCCCTGGTATTCCGGGGTTTCTGGGGTTACCGGCTGCGGCAGGGGGTTGCCTGCTGGTGGGGTTGAGAGGCCCGGCAAGGGTGCTTCGGCCGGTTTCGGGTACTGCGGTGAACCGCGCGTCAAAAGGTATCGCGGTTATCGATCACCACTCACCGTCTCTGGTGTGCGCCAGCTTTGGAATGGTTCGAGTAAACGTGAGGGCGAGACTTGCCGACACTGCACCCGTGATACTGCCGGCATCGGAGGAGTTGGCTAGCCTCTGGCATCGATCATCACAGATGAATCGGCACTACTTACGCGTTGAAACGGAACTCAACCATATCGTGAAACCGCGAGTATCTGATGAAGTTTCAAGCCTCATTGAATGGCGCAACACACTACATATGAGCAAGTGTGGGGTAGCAGCACGTTGCCACCACCCCACACTTGCAGCGTATCGATCGCACAGGTTCCCATCTCTTGAGGTATGCCACTTAGGCTAGTGGGACAGTCAGCAGCGATATCGGCTCATCTGCCTGCCCCAGTAGCGTTTTCACGGTGTTTTGCTGGACCTCGGCGCGGCGATGCAGGAATCCTGAGTTTGTGGTGTTGTCGGGTAGATATTGATTGACTACCCATGCCCTGGGGATTATTCCCGCCCGCTGGAGATCTTGCGACAACTCTTGTGCTTCGAGAATAGGTGTTGTCTCTGGGAGGGTAACGAGGATGGAGAATGTTACGTTCGGGTCACGCAGCCTGGTAAGCGCTGTGATGCGGCCTGCTACGTCCTCGCTCACTCCGGCTTGGCGCATGAGTTCACGATGATAGGAGCCTGTTGCATCCAATAGGAGCAGCGTGTGTCCGGTGGGTGCAGTATCAAGCACCACCCAGCGGTGCTCGACTTCATCCAGGACTGAGGAAAATGCACGGAACACGGCAACTTCCTCGGTACAAGGACTAGCCAGATCCTCCTTGAGTTGTGCGTGAGCGACAGCGTCCAAAGTGGCGCCCTTGGTTTCTAGCACTTGCTGGCGATACTCTGCTACGACTCGCGCAGGATCGATACTGGTGATCTCAAGGTTGGAATACCGTTCACTCAGTCTGGCATCCAAGTGTGATGCTGGGTCGGTAGTGGCGAGCAGGACCTGGCGGCCTTGCTGCGCCAAGCTAACGGCCACGGCTTGGGCAACACTGGTTTTCCCTACGCCGCCCTTCCCCATTGCAAGCACGACCTTTGGGTCGCCGGTAGCGATGGTGGTGACCAGCTGGTCGAGAGATCGCTCCATAACATCAAGAACAGCCTGACTTCCATCATTCGCGCGCGCAGTGGCGCGGCCGGGCTCAAGTTTCACCGGTGTGATGGCGGCCAATCCTTCAACCCCCATCACTGGCTGGGCGCTCATCGGCACACCGAACAGTGCTAGCTTTCCCAGCGCCGTGTAGGTTTCTGTCAGATGACTCAAAGTGCTTTGCTCGACTGCGAATAGTCGTTCATGGAGAGGGTCCCCATCAGATGGAGGCAGGATTCCATTGATGACCAAAGCGGATGCTCGCACTCCCAACGCTTCAAGTTCGTACGCTGAGCGTTGTGCTTCGGCCAGAGTGGATTCTTCTGGGCGTGCGACCAGTGTGAGGGTTGTTTGTTCTAGATCCCCAAGGACGGCCACAGCTCGTTCGTAGTCGCGTCGGTGTTTATCAAGTCCAGATAGTGGGCCCAGACAAGAGGCATCGCCAGCACCGTTGCTGATGAAGGTTGACCAGTCCCCTGGCAGTGCCAACAAGCGCAGGGTGTGGCCAGTGGGTGCAGTGTCAAAGATGATGTGATCGTAGGCGTCTTGCAGGTCGGGGTTGACAAGGAAATCCACGAACCGGTTAAAGGCCGCAACCTCGACGGTGCAAGACCCTGAGAGGGTTTCCTCCGTCTCAGCAAGAACTTCGGGCGGAAGGAGATCACGAACTGGCGCAAGGACAGACTCGCGATACAGGGCGGCTTCAGCTTGGGGGTCAATCTCAACAGCATCGAGAACAACCCTGCCTTGAGTGTTATCCAAAAGATCACCCAGGGCAGTCACCCGAGCTCCGATCGGCCGGCCAAACACCTGGGCGACATTGGAAGCTGGATCAGTGGATACGAGCAGCACACGCTTCCCAGTCTGCGCTAGATGTACTGCTGTCGCACATGACAAAGAGGTCTTGCCAACTCCACCCTTGCCCGTGAAGAGTAGGTAGCGACTACCAGGGGGCCATTGCGTTAGCAGCATGCCGAACCTCCACAGCATGACGTGGACTGCACGGGCGTTAGCCGCATGGCGTCAGCGTTCGGCACGACTACCGGTTGGCCGCCAGCGGACCAGGCACGGAGTTCGTCAATGCTTGGGTAGCGTCCGGAGAGCACCAGACGCCCATTGACCACGATAGCGGGAAGGGCATCTGACCCCTCGTCGGTCAGGAGCCGCTTGACTGCTGGCTCGGCAGCAAAGTCCAAGGGAGCATTGGCGAGGTTGTGGCGGACAACCTCGATTCCTTCAGCTTTGGCATTAACAAGAGTGGCGCTGATGTCTACGAGGGACTGATCAACATCCTCGCCGCACACCCCGGATGAGCAGCACAAAGATGGGTCATAGATCTGGACGGTATTCATGGAATCCTCCTCAAAGTAGAACACTTCGACGAATGTCGATACATGAAGTCTAGGGCACATATCGATAAACGTCAAAGCGTGCTACCCTCGTTCTATGCAACACATGGATAGGTGCGACTGCTGCGCGTCCACGGAAAGCCAGACCGCTGACGCGGAAATCCAAAAGCGCGCAACTCAGTTCAAGGCTCTTGGAGACAAGACTCGCCTGCGACTAGCGCTGATGATTCGAAACGCGTCTCCTGCGCCAGTGTGCGCCTGCAGTTTCCCAGAAGCCTTCGGTATGTCACAGTCCACCTTGTCCCACCATTTGACCAAGTTGGTTGACGCAGGAGTGCTGCATCGGGAGCAGAGAGGGCGCTGGGCCTACTTCACGCTCGACGCTGGATTTGATGCCTCAATCCTTGGCCCCGTCGAGAACGGAACGCCAATGACTAACGACCGCAATGCCGGCGAAACCACGATTCTGTTCGCATGTCGGCAGAATGCCGGACGTTCCCAGATGGCAGCCGCGCTGGCCAAGTCTCTTGCTCCCGCAGGAGTGCGGATCATCTCTGCTGGCACCGACCCAGCAGATAATGTCCATCCGATTGTCGTAGACGCGCTTGCGGAAATAGGCCTTGAGCCAGAGTCGCAGCCCAAGCCGCTTGATCCTTCCCAGGTAAAGACATCGGACTGGGTGATTACCATGGGATGCGGTGAGCACTGTCCCATCTTTCCCGGTGTCCACTACGAAGACTGGGAAATCTCCGACCCGCACGGCAAGTCACTCGACGAGGTTCGCGCGATTCTTGCCGAGCTTCGCGAACGAGTCATCGATCTCCTCGGCCGCGTGAAGTAATCACCTTCGCCACCGGCAATCCCTCACCACCTCGGGTGCGCACACGGCCTACCATCACTGTGTCTGCGAGAATGAGAAAAGGCACGTGAGATACGGGAAAGGCAGGCCGTGATGGGTGGATCGCAAGAAGTCATCGAGGTGACTCTGCTGGACGGCTCCTTTGCCGGTGCCCGGGAAGTCCGGGTGGCCTCCGCGGACGTGTCCTACCGGCTCTACGTCGTCCCGGCCCGTCAGATCCGTGACTTGCGCACCCACGAGCACATGAGCAAGCCCGGCATCTACATGATGCTGGGAGACCCCACGGACAAGAAGCCTGAGGTCTACATTGGGCAGGCCAAGCGCCGCAAGAACGGAAACGGCACCATCCACCGGATCATCGAGCACATTGACCGGGGCGAGCACCTGTTCTGCCAGTGGGCAATCATGCTGGTGGATAGCCCACGCAAGTTTGGCCCGACCGAACTGACCAACCTAGAAAACACCTTCACCCTCGCCGCCCACGAGGCTGGTCTGACCCGGGTGCGTAACGGATCCGAGCCCTCCAATAGTGAACTGACGCTCGCGACCCAGCTGCGCTTGGACAAGGTCGTGGAAACCACCCGCCTCATGCTCGGCGCACTCGGCCTCTACATCTTCGACCCGTGTCCGGACGGCGGCTCGGCCGCGAAGACCCCTCAACCCAGTAACGCCGGTGAGGTGCTGGCGGCAGGCGCGCTTGCGGCAGCTTTGGTGCCAGACGGTGAGCCCGAACTGGTCCTCTACATGGCACTGCGTTCAGCCGATGAGCCTGCGGTCGCGCACAAGATGAGTGACAAGGTGTGGATCCTTAAGGCTGGCTCGCCCGTGAACCCAACTCCCACGAATGACACCGGGCGTGCTCTGCGGGCGAAGTATGACGGGCAGATCCGCGACGGCCGCACTACTATCGACCTCGTGTTCAGCTCCTCCAGTACTGTCGCCACCTACGTGGCTGGCTCCAACCGCAGCGGCAACGCCACCTGGCGCACCAGCGACGGCACCCTCCTCAAAGACCTCGGTTGATGGCTCGTTCCTATGTTCGTGAACAAGGAAGGGGGAGGTGGACATCATTGATGGAGTGAAGTTTCGGAGCCTGTACGAGTGTCTGGCTGCTCAGTTCGACATTGAGGACTGGTGGCCGGGTGAGAGCGACTTCGAGATCATGGTCGGTGCGGTCCTGACCCAGAACACCACGTGGACAAGTGTCGAGCAGGCGATCGCAAACCTCAAAGATGCCGATCTGCTGACCCCTGCGGCGATTGCCGACTGCCCGGTTACCACCCTTGAGGGCCTCATTCGTCCATCCGGCTCCTACACGCGCAAAGCAGCAACCCTCAAACACCTTGCGGCATGGCTAGAAGAACATGGTGAGCGCGCAGGCAGTATGGACAGCGCCGCATTGCGCGCCAGCCTCATGAGCATCCACGGCATCGGCCCTGAGACAGCCGATGACATTCTCCTCTACGTCTTCCATCGCCCCGTCTTCATTTTCGACGCGTACGCCCGGCGCATGCTTGACGCTGCAGGCATGTCAGTGGGTGCCGACTATGAGAAGACACGTGCTCTCCATCAGAGTGCTGTGGCCGCGAGTGGTCTCAGCGTCAGTGAACTCGCGCATTTTCATGGTTTGATCGTCACTGCTGGTAAACATGCACGAACCGCTGGGTGGGCGGTCCTTCTGTTCAGCAAGGCGAAGTGAAGGATGCCATATCCGATTCGTCTGAGATGACATATCCACTGGATGGGTTTGCCTGAAAGCTGGAACGGGCGAAGCAACAGTTCGCGCAGGTAATCGAGGAAGTTGAGCAGGAGGCTGCATGACAGTGTCGTCGTGACAGCTCCAAGGAGTGTGCGTCTTACCGTGAGAAGTGAGAGGTCGACGTTTGACATTTCGGTATTTTCGATATGTTTGTCGATATGAAGTTGACGCCGCAACTTTTCAAAGCGCTGTCGAATCAGACGCGGCTGGATATTCTGCGATGGCTTAAGGATCCAGAACGTGAATTCACTGTCGTCTCTCCTGATCTAGTACGAGCCATGCTTGAGGAGACTGGCGGGATTTGCGTGGGAGAGATTGTTGATCAGGCGGGACTTTCTCAATCGACTGTGTCGACCTACTTGAAGGAGTTGCAGTCGGTGGGCTTGTTGACCTCCGTGAGGCGCGGTCGATGGACTTACTACAAGCGCAATGAGGAGTCGATTGCAGAGCTTGCGACACTCATAGGTACTGAACTCTAGGGTCGGTGGTCGCCGTGAGGCGGCCTTCTTTGATGGCTCATCCCAATGCAGGGTGGGTTCTGAAGCCGCCGGTCTCGAGTAGGCAGCGG
>ERZ772945.380-NODE-380-length-36179-cov-7.817988_pt1 | contig 36179 bp, 50 predicted proteins | sample MGYA00511681_ERZ772945 | MGnify/ENA primary metagenome ERZ772945 (study PRJEB29015, sample SAMEA2737943) | human oral metagenome | biome: human oral; feature: human-associated habitat; material: dental | place: China | collected 2143 ...
TAAAAAACCACCTAAGTTTCTAGTTGGAATTGAAATTAAGCCTAATCGGTCTAGATTTGCTATAGAAATACAGTGTGATTGGTCATATTCTTTAAAGTTTTCTGACAAATATATATCTGTTATAGATAATGATACATCTGGGGTAGATTTTCTCCTTATAAGACAGCGTAAAAGTGTTGTAGGATTATCAAATTCTGCAAGTATTTTAGCATCAGTAGGATTCATTTGCTTTAATATTTCAATGAATGAATGATGGACTAAATTTCTTTTTCGATCATCCATATCTGCTGTTATTAATTTGGAAAACATTTCTCTAATAGATTCTTCCTCTATGTAGTACTTAGAAGCTTCTATAGCAGGTCCGACAATACTTAATCGTGGTTCAACTCGATGATTTTCAGGAATATTAGAAAAATTTTCTTCAATACTACGTTTGTATTCTAAAAGTGAATGCTCGTGCTTAATAACTTGTTTTTTAGACCAAGTATTTACATAGGTAAAGCAACCATTCCAAATATTTGCTAAGGTTTCACCGGCAGCACTTGCGACAGGGTTTAATACTTTATTTACTGGTTCAGGCAAATTGAGAGTAAGATTTAAATCCATAAAAATACTTCCTTTCTAGAATGTTTATAGCATTTATAATAATCAAAAGTTAAAAGCAAAGAGGTATTTAATTGAGTAATTAAATAATCATCTATAATAACAATCTATTTTCTAAGGCGATTATAACAACAACTTATTAATAAAAATAAAAAAATGTGAAAAGAATATTAAAGGAGGATATAAAAAGAAAATGGGTCGAAAGAAAAAGATTAAACAACAACCAATATATTACAAACGATACTTACATAATGATGGTGGATATATGGCAATTAAAGTAGAACCAATTCACCATAAAAAACATTTGATAGAACATAACATATTAACAATAAGAGGATAAATATGGATACTATTAAACCCAAATATGTTCCCATTAGTACACTAGCTAAAATATGGGGGCGTAGCAAAATGTACATTTATAGAAGAATTGACATGATCCGTAAGGAAGGTAAGTTCAATGAAATCTGTATGCAAATTGGACCACAACAAACATTGGTCCATGTAGATAAATTTGAAATGTGGATGCGTTCGCAACACATGAAATGGTTAAAAGCATAGGAGTAGTAAATATGGATAAGTTAATTACAGCGATACAGTGGTTATTTGGTGTCATAAAAGCCAAACGATTATGGCTATATAACAAGAAAATTAAGGAAATAAAAAGGAAGCAGCATGCAGCAATTAGACAGTTGGGAGTTACTACCATATCTAAATAAACGAAGGGATGATTTAAATAAGGCCCTTACGATTGCCAAAGAGCGAGGCATAGAGCTAGCAGAAGCCGAGCGGAAATATAGAGTTGAAAAACGTAAAGCTATATTACAGGCAAAACATAATGGAGAAAAGGTATCTCTAATTATGGAGCTAGTAAATGGTGATGAAGTTATTAGTCAATTACGATATGAACGGGATGTAGCTAAAACGCTCTATGCCAGTGCTACGGAAGCAATTAATATTTATAAATTGGATTGTAGATTAGTTGAGGCCCAAATAGCTAGGGACTGGGATAAAAATGCTTAAAAGGACACCGTTAAGAGCAAAAAAAAGAATGGTTTCAAAGAAACCATTAAGCAAGAAAAGTAGAAATAAAAAAAAGAATGATATGGAGTTGGAGAAAATCCGTCCTAAGGTGATAGAGCGAGACCATAGAAAATGTATTTTATGCGGAGCCCCTTATGAAGAGATCCATCATATCAAATATAGGTCAGCAGGAGGGAAAAATAACATAGAAAATTTATGTTGCTTATGCTGGCATTGCCATAGAATTAAAATTCACGCTGGATCACATCCAAGAGAATACAGAAAAGTTTTACAAACAATACTAAAAGAAAGGCATGGATATGAGTACTAAATGGTATGAGAAAGCACTAAATAATATATGCCCAGAATGTAAAAAAGCAATCAAGCATGCTGTAGTATGTCATAGACACAAGCAGTTAATATGCATGGATTGCTGCAGTAATTGCCAATACCTAAAAAAGTTTCAAGGTGATTGGCATTGTAATTTTGACAAAGAAAAATGACCGTGTCGGGAAACACGGCCATTAAATTAAAGTTATGTGATAACTAAAATCTTACATGTTTAGTATATCACGTATAGTGGGAAAAGTCTAGTAAAATAGCGGTTTGATAGCTATTTTGTGAGACTAGATAGATACATTAACAACTCAACATAAGGTGATAACTAAATGAGAAGAAGAACAACCATAACATCTAAAAATATGATTGAAGTATCAGATCATATTACAGGGAATTCATACTATGGAAAGCCAGGCAGAAAAATAAGGAGTGAAAGAAAGCAAGTAACACCAGAAGTTATAAGAAAAAATAATTTAAGAATGGCTGAAAAGCAATTGAGGTTACTAATAGATATGAATTTCAAAGCAGATGATTATTATCTAACACTCACATTTAAGAATGAGGAAGATGAATTAGATGCAAAAGAGATGATACGAAAATTCTTTAGAAAGGTAAGGGATTTATTTAATAAGACAGAGCAAACCTGTAAATACATCTATGTGATGGAAAAGCAGGGGCGCATACATTTTCATGCATTACTTTCAAGAGGGATTGAATTAACTACTCAATTATTAAAAAAGCTATGGCCACATGGTTATACAAAAATTGAGTACTACAGAGGTGAAGCCGAAGATGCTATAGGATTGGCTAAGTACTTTATGAAAGAGCGAAAATCTGACATTGATCATAATGATGTACAGGTGAGAAAGAAATGGGTATCTAGTACTAATCTTGAAAAGCCAAAAGTAAAGAAAAAAATACTAAAGGCTACAGAGTGGCGTAAGGATATTAAAGTACCTAATGGATATTACTTAGATAAAGATAGTGTCTATGAAGGGGTAAATAATTATGGATTTCCATTTAGAACATATAGGCTAATTCGATTACCTGATTGGAGGGGAGAATATGAACAGAGAAAATCGACTAAGGCCCTGTCCGTTTTGCGGGAATAAACATATGAGGATTATGACAGGGATAAAAGTAGGATTAAAACATCATATGGTGGCATGTGATAAATGTGGAGCCGTTACTCATTTTGAAGAGTGGCCATTGTACTTAGATTGTGAAAAGGCATGGAATAAAAGGGCGGATAATTAATGGAAAATAAATATAGCGAGATTGTATTTATTCCTAGAACAACTGGAGAAGCAATTGTAAACGCGTATGCAATGAATGCATGGAATGATACAGGGAAATATATCTATTTTACAGAAGCCGGGATATCTGTAGGGGTACATACCACAGATGATGGAATATACACAAATTCATTTATGGATGTAGCTATATGTGCTGCATGGCTAAATGGGGAAATATCAGTTACTGAATTAGAAGAAGTAGATGGTATCTATACAAATAGCATAAAGGAGAAAAAGCATGAACAATGTTAATTTAATGGGTAATCTAGCGAGAGACCCAGAAGTAAGATATACAAAGACTGGTAGAGCGGTGGCAACATTTACAGTAGCTGCAAGTAATACCTATATTGATGCCAATACAAAGGAAGCAAAGGAACAGACCGCTTTTGTAAACTGTGTAGCGTGGGGAACATTAGCAGAAGAAATAGGGACTTTACGAAAGGGGAATAAATGTTTAGTACAAGGACGAATTCAAACACGATCATATGAAACTCAGAATGGCGAAAAGCGATACATAACAGAAGTAGTTGCAAGTTTTGTGGGAGCAACATTAAATGGTGCCCACAATGAACCATCAAATTTTGACAACTTCAATAATGATGAACAAATACCCTTTTGATAAGGGCAATGCAGAGATGTTGCCACCAGTTAGAAATAAACGAAACAAAGCTCGTGAGAGGGCAGAAAGGTTGATGCGGTAATGGCAAGACCAAAAGATATATTTTTAAGAGCAAAAACATGTAAGCATGCGATAAAGTTTACAGACCATCAAGGCCTGTTTGTAAAAAACACTTGTAAATATCCTAATAAACTAATGTTACCAGTGCCAGATAAAAGGGGGATTAGAGTAAAAGTACCCTATATCATGGCTAAGAAATGCATAAATTGTAAGGGCTATATTGATGCTAGAAAAGTAAAGGAGAAAAGAAAATGAGGTATACAATAACAAAATTTAAAATGGAAAGCGGTAAATTTGATATTACGTATATGAAAAAAGTAGCAGAAATGGATGAGCAGCATTCTTTGAAATCGTATGAAAAGCCAAGACCAGAATTCAAGGAAGCACATATCACAATGAAAGCATTATTACTATCCAAGTTTGGAGCATTTAAATTTGCTCAAAACATGGTAGCTGTATCCGGAATTGAATTTAGATATGGTGGTAAAGATTTCTTCCCGGATGAAGTATCTGGCATTAAAGTAAAGGGATATCTACGTAACAAAGAAAGCGAAGTATGTGTATTTAGCACTAAATGGCTAGATGTTAATAAGGACTTAGCCGAAGACATTAATCTAGTTCTAGGTGAAATTGAAGCATACATTGAAGGAAAACGTGCGCAAGCCAACCTATTTGATGAAGAACAACAAGCACATGGTAATACTGACACCAGTGATGCGGAGATCATTGGTGAAGATGATGATTTAGATATGGATGATGCGGATGATATCGCACCATATGAAAACAGTCAATTTAATAGGGCAGCGAGGGGATTAAATTAATGAGCAAGAAGCTTATCTATGTAGCCCATCCTTATGGTGGGAAGAAAAGCAATAGAGAAAAGATAGATGTAATTATGAATGAATTAATATTTGCAGATACAGCAAATGATTATGTATCACCTATCCATAACTATGGATTTGTTTATTTAACAGGTGATGAATACCAAAAGGGGCTAGATATTTGCCTAGGCCTATTAGGGCATTGTGACATCCTAGTATTGTGCGATGGCTGGGAACAGAGTAGAGGTTGTAAAGGTGAATATGAATATGCTCAAAAGCATGGTAAGGCTATATTCAAACTGGATGAATGGAAGGCATTGAACAGAATATAAATATATGGAGGCTATTCGATAGTGGCAATAGTTGCACCGTAAGGGATTAAAATATGAAATTAGATTTGTGGATAAGACTAAATATAACAATGGTAGATGATAGCAAGGTAAGTGGATGGACTCAGATATATGGAAAGCATGAGTTAGCAATGTATCATAAGCCATTTAAAGAATTAAAGCCAGTTGTTAATAATCATATAGAAAAAATGAATTGGCTTACTATTTGCAATAGGTGGGGTGAAACGAACCAAAGTATAGAAGTTAATACTAGCAAGATAAAGAAATATGTAATTAAAGAGTGCGTACAACCGTGTGATGAAGACGAATATGATGCGGTTAGAGAATGGTGGAGAAATGAAAAAAGAAAAGAGAGGGAAGCATTAGAAAATAAGATATGACCGAATACGAAAGAATTAAAAGGATTGGTTATTGTCCTAAATGTGGGAGCAAAGAGTTTATTATTCGCTCAAAAGTAACAGGAACAATTTCAAACTTTAAAAGCTTAGAAGGCAAAGAGTGCGAGAATGGGGAAATGTATGAAGGTTTAGATTATAAAACTAATAAATGGTGTATTTGTGCAGGATGTGGCAAGAGACTATTTAAGTTTGAAGATTATTATAATAGCAATAATCTTTGACATGATAAGAAAATGTGAAAGGAAGTTTAATGAAAGTAGAATTATTTAATGATAATTTTCAGAACTACAAAAGATATGGCATACCTAAGGCACAACTGGTAATAGCTGATATTCCCTATAATTTAGGGGGGCAGCATATGCCAGTAATCCTATGTGGTATATAGGTGGAGATAAAGCTATGTTAGGTATATTTACAGAGAAGGAGTTGGAAGAAAAATATATAAAAAAGGTAAGAAAAGATAAAGGATTAGATTAAATATTGAGATTGTTAGATTTAAATTAAATGAAGGGTGGTAAACAGTATGAAAGTAAAAGAATTAATTAAACAGTTAGAGCAAATTCAAGATAAAGATGTAGAAGTATTTGTATTAAATCAATTTGATGGATTTAGTGCAGTAGATGGGATAGAACCATTCAGTAAATGCGTAGCTATTGATGCGGATATTAGACGTGACTATAGCTATAATGATCCAAGATATGAAAAAGCAAAGTGGGGCGGATATGTTGTTGATGAAGAAAAAGTTTATGTTTCGCCTAGCAATAAATTTTCTGATGTTAAGAATATTTTAGAGGTATGGGCAGAAGAAGACCATTGCAAAGAAATTGTAATAGGAAAGGCATTAGATATTCATCAGCCAACAATATGTGTTGAAGATATTTTAAATACTGAAGTAAAAGCACATGAAAAGAAATATGGAAAAACAGATTATTTACAATACGTTACTTTAGATCAAGAGCAAGAACTAGAAGAAATGCTTAAAAGAGGATTCTTAGAGTGGCAAATGATGAATTATTTAGGGAGCCCTAAATATAATTTGATAGATGAAAAGAAATATAAATACAGTAGAAATACAGAAGAGTTTGATGAGGTGAATGAATAATGCAAATGAAATGCCATAGGTGTGATAGATTATTTACACCAGTAGGTTCAGAAAAGCATTGTCCTGATTGTATAGCAGGTAAGCCAATACCAAAGAAGAAAACAGTAGCTGAGGTAAGGGCAGAAATAAAAGCGAAGCGTGATGCGGAAGAAGCAAAGAAATATAAGTACGAAAGGTACTGTATATGTTGTGGTAAGAAATTCTATACAAATAAAACAAACCGGGTAATATGCAGTAATTATGATTGTGAAGAGAAAATGCGTATAGAACGGTTGCAAACCAATAGAGCAAAATACAGAGCCAATGCAAAACAGAAGAAGGGAAAATAATCCATGCTAAAGAAAGATAAAAGTAAATGGTGCTGGGTCGATGATTATGGGAATGCAGGCGAGCCACAAGATACAATACAGGATGCAATTGATGATCTTATAAGTTGTGAACCTGATTTAGAAGAGATATGGCTCGTGGATGAGACTGAACGAGTTGTGCGAATAGGACACCCTAATTATTACACTCCAGAAGTTGATGCAGAACGAGTAATTGATAATATCACTAACTTTGATATTGATGACGAAATTGCTGAGTGGGCTTGCGAGTATTTAACAAATGTTAAGGCTGAACATCTTGATGAGTTAAGCGTAGCTTTAACGAAGGTATTCCGTGAATGGGAAAAGAAACATAACTATGAAAATAAAGGTTATGTGGTTTTAGAAACAAAACCGTATCCTGTTGATAGCAAAGGCAGGCTTATTGTGGTGTAAGTATTAATATGAAGAAAATAAAGATAAAAATAGAAGGCTTATTATAGGTGAAAAATTATGGATACGATGAAATGCATTAATAACAATATAGAGGCCAAATTAAGAGGGGAAAGGATAAGAAATCTTAATTGGGATAAAGTGGCAAAACATATTGTAGAATATGGGCCCAATATTATGGTATACGCTGGTATTAATGAAGATTGGGATAATACATGTGGGGCCATATATGATCATGGTGAAGTAATCCATAATGAAGCATATGTAACCAGCACATGGGGAACACCAAGCATCTTTATATATGTAGAAGGAAAGAACAAAAAGATTGATGGTGGGGATGAATACTTTATATATGCAGATGAACATATATATGATTGGACAGAATCAGCATTGAAAATCGTACAAGGGAAATAGTACAAAGTGCTTGATGCGGGAGGTAGCCATTGACTGAGCAGGAATTAATAAGACAAATAACGACTATTGCAGCTAAAACAGCAATAGAAGAATATAGAAAAGAAATAAGTAGGAATGAAAAGGAAACGATAGATACTCTTAGACATAATACAATGAAGCTATTCAAACACTACAATAAGTTAAAGACTTATGTAGAGAATAGTATATCTGACTCATCACAAGCTAAAGATTTATGGCTTGATAAATTATTAGGAGAAATGTTTGATGATGACAGTAAAGTGATGGTTAAGTCAATCATAAGAAGCAAGGAACAAACAGAACTCATGATGCGGCATATAGATAACATGATTGATATCTATGATGAGCGTTGTAAATGTCGTAGAGTGAATTATTGTGATTGTGTTAGACGGTATTATATTAACGGTGAACAATTGAAAGATATTGGTAACTCACTAAATCCTAATGTAGATGAGCGAACAGTACAACGCTATATCAAAAGAGGGTTAGAAGAGATGTCTATTCTGTTATGGGGATTAACAGGGATAAAAAGTAAATTGTCGTAAATGTGTCGTGGACGTGTCGTAAAGATAAAGATATAATGATAGTGTAAATAAATATGGAATGAAGAAGAAATAAAGGCACCCACAATAATTAGTGGGTGCTTTTTATATGGAGATGCAAATGAAAAGAGCAAGGCATGAATGCAGGTATCCTGGATGTCATGAATTAACAACAGATAGATATTGTGAAAAGCATAAAGTTAAACAAGATAATACAAGACTATCTGCACATGCTAGAGGATATACCTCTAAATGGGATAAAGCTAGGAAAGTATTTCTTGCGGAACATCCAACATGTGAATGCGCTGAATGCAAGGCATCAGGAAATCCATTGGCAGCGAATGTAGTGGATCATATCATTCCTCATAGAGGAGATATGAAATTGTTTTGGGATAGAAACAATTGGCAAGCCATGAATAAACGCTGTCATGATAAGAAAACAGCAAGAGAGAATGGCGGCTTTGGTAATATGGTTAAACGATAATGATAAATAGTGAGAATACCCCCCTATTTAAAAATGTTTGAACCTTGAAAACCCAGACCGTGTGGCTCCTTTCTTCGTAAAAAGTTCGTGAAATAAACTATTTCTGAGAAACGAAAATTTTATAGGCAATGAAAAGAGGTGAAAAAGTAGTGGGCCGAAATGCAAAACCTATAGATTTAATCATGGCTGATGGGAACAAACGACATTTAACAAAAGCCGAAATTGAACATAGAAAAAATACAGAAATACGTTTTGGAAATGATAAATTAGTATGTCCAAAACATATAAAAAATGATAAAATTGCATATGCAAAATGGAAAGAATTAATAAGGCTATATAAAGATTTTGATTTTGTAGCATCTGGAGATGTTGGAATGCTCGGCCGCTACTGTATGGCTTATAGTGAGTATATGGATTTACTAGAACGTAGGACAACGGTATGTCAGTTGATGCCTAAAGTTGACGATGATGAGAATGAAATAATTAAAGACCAGTTAGACGCCGGGAATGTACATCCAAAACGTATTCAGAAGATGATAGAAAAATATGAATATATATTATCATTTGGTGGAATAATTTCATTAGATAAGGCCATTAATGCGAAGATGGATGCATTGGTTAAAATGGAAGATAGATTATTCTTGAATCCATTGGCTAAAATAAAAAATGTACCTAAGAAACCACCAGAGGAAGAAAAAACAGAATTAGATCAGAATGGATTTGGTGATATATGACAATAAAGGAAGAGTTAATACAATATGCTAAAGACTGTATTAATGACACCAAGCATTGTTGCCAGAAACATAGATGGGCATGTGAAAGATTTCTGAGAGATATAAGCCGTGAAGGAACGGATGAATTCCCTTATATCTTTGATGATGCAAAAGCAGAGAGATTTTATAAATGGGCAAGTTTACATAAGCATACTAAAGGAGTGCTAGTAAATATGCCCATTATTTTTACGCCAATACAGCGCTTTATATTTGGTAACATTTATGGATGGGTTCATAAAGATACTGGGTACAGAAGATTTACAAAAGCATATTGGCAAGTAGGAAGAAAAAATGCAAAATCTCAATCATTAGGTCTAGTTGGTGATTATGAATTAATGGCACTTGGTGAAGATAATTCGGAAGTCTATATTGGTGCGACTAAAACACTCCAAGCGAAAATTATTTACAATGAAGTAATAGCAATGCTTAAAAAATCAAGTGCTTTATTTAAAGGCAAATGGAAAGAAGCATATAGTACGATTGTACATATTAAAAGTAATTCAATAATGCGTGCTTTATCTAAGGATGATGGGAAAACTGGTGATGGTTTAAATCCACAATGTGGACTGATTGATGAATATCATGCGCATCCAACAGATGAAATATTAGAAGTCATTAAGACAGGTATGATTGCAAGGCGCCAACCTTTATTGTTTATTATTACAACAGCCGGTAATAATTTAGGTGGGCCTTGCTACAGAATTGAATATCCATTAGTAAGTCAAATCTTAAATCCAGATATCGAATTTGATATTCCGGATTATTTTTGTATGGTGAATGAATTAGACCGAGATGAAGAAGGGAATCTGATTGATGACATAAACGATGAAGAGTGCTGGATAAAAGCCAATCCAATTGCAGCTACATATGAGGTAGGATTAAAGAATATCAGAAGTAATTATATGTCAGCGATAAAGAGCCCAGAAAAGATGGTGTCATTTATGACTAAGAATATGAATATATGGGTTAAACAATCAGCGCAGTCATATATTGATATGGCAAAATGGAAGGCACGAGGAAGATTAAATGAGGACTTTGAAAACGATTTAGGAATATCACTGTATGGATATGATGCATATGTAGGTATTGATGTATCAAAAACAATTGACCTTACAGCTGCTGGGATAGTGATCCCAGTAGATATTAATAACAGTAAGAAATTTATTACTTTAGCACATGGTTTTATACCAGAAGAAACAGTACAAACAAAAGAACGAACAGATAAAATCCCATATAGACTATGGAGTGAAAGAGGATGGCTAACAATTACTCCAGGTGAAATTGTTGATTATCGATTTATGACTAAGTGGATTGAAGAAACATTAAATAAATATGGATTAAATATTAAAGATGTTTGTTATGATCCATATAATGCTACTCACTATACCCAAGAATTAGAATCAAATAAGGGGTGGGGAATTGTAGAAATCAGACAAGGTATTATTACATTGTCTGAACCTACAAAGTCATTTAGAGCAGAAACATATCAAGGAAATATATTGCACCCAACTAATGATTTATTAGATTGGGCAATTAGTAATGCTGTAACTAAAGTTGATGCTCAAGAAAATATTATGTTAGATAAAGCCAAAAGTACTGAACGAATTGACCCAATAGCAGCCGTAATAAATGCTTACACAAGGGCAAAAGTAGCGGCTGATGATGATTTAAGTATGTATATAATGAGTGATGAGTTTAGCCTATAGGAGTCGTAATGAAATACATAAGAATAATTGGAAGTATAATTGATGACCTACTATTTACAATAGGGGCCATCTTTTTTTGCATCGGTGGATTTATGATCCATACGATAGTAGGCGTATATAGTATTGCGTTGGCTTCCTGTGTACTTGGATACATAATTGGAACTGCATACCATGTTGAAAGAAAAGGAACGAGGGATAGACCATATGGAGAATAGGAAAGGAGTTATAACAATTGATACTAAGAAGGTTCATTGAAAAAAGGGATGGCTACATGCAGCCTAATCATGTTGATGCGGATTCAATTATAGATTTCTTAGGAACATCAACAAATAAATTTATGCGGGTAAGTGATGTTATAAAAAACTCAAATGTATTTGCCTGTGTAAGTATCTTAGCAGATGATTTAGCAAAACTCCCAATCCATACATATTATGGAGATGGAGATAGAACAAAAGGGATGAAACATCCTGTAGCAGAATTGTTATATACAAGGCCCAACCATTTAATGAGTGCATTTACATTGAAACAAACATTACAAATGCATGTGGGGTTGTATGGCAATGCCTTCGCATTTATTGACTGGGGAAATGATGGATTTCCCAAAGCAATATGGCCATTAGAACCATCATCTACTGTTCCCTATTTGGATGTAAAAACTGGGCGATTAACATATCAAACACAAACATTACAAGGTGAAACAATTACATTACAACCATCTGATGTACTGCATTTTAAAACAATGGCTAGAAATGGCATTGTAGGTAAAGCACCATGGAGAACATTGGTTGATGAATTACGAGGGCAGAATTCAACGAAAGAATTTATCAGTAATTTCTACAAAAATGGAACACTAGTGTCCGGTGTATTGCAGACAGATTCAAAAATCAATCAAGAAGCAAAGGATAAGTTGAGGAAAGATTTTGCGAGCCGGTATGCGAGTCCAGATAATGCTGGCAAAACAGTTGTATTGGATATGGGATTAAAATTTCAGACCATAGGTATGCAGCTTGATCAAGCACAATTTATTGAGACGCAAAAATTTGGGATTAATGAGGTGGCTAAAGTTTACCGGGTACCTCCTCATAAATTAGCACAACTAGATAGAGCAACCTATGCAAATGCGGAAGCAATGGGGCTTGAATATATCAAGTCAACACTGCTTCCAATTTTTATGCAATGGGAACAAGAACTAAACTACAAACTATTTACCAAAATAGAACGGCAACAATATTATGTAAAGTTTAATGCTGATGCGGAACTTCGAGGAGATAGTAAGTCTAGGGCTGAATACTACACAAAGATGATTCAGACTGGGGTATACACACTAAATGAAGTGCGAGCCATGGAAGAGCAAAAGCCTATGAATGATGGTATGGGTGATAAGCATTTTATATCTCTAAATTATACGACTACCGATAATTTGGAGAAATTACAACTGGCAAAAATTAAAGCTGGTGAAGAATTAACAGTGAAAGGAGGTGAGGGGAATGGACAAGGAACGGAGAACACTTCAGACCAAGATAGAAATCCGGAAGGTGGAGAATGATAACGGTGAGTTACCATATATCGAAGGTTATGCATTAAAGTTTGGGACCCGGTCAGAAAATATGGGTGGCTTTGTGGAAATGCTATCTAAAAACTGTTTGGATAAAACAGATATGAGTAATGTAGTTGCATTGTATAACCATAATGAAAGTTATCCATTGGCACGCAATACTGTGCCATCAGGGGCGGGGTCATTGGAACTTAAAGTAGATGATATTGGTTTATATTTTAAATCAATACCAACGGAAACCACATATGCAAAGGATTTAATTACAAATCTTGATGCAGGTGTTGTAGGTCAATGCTCATTTGCATTTACATTGGCTCAAAATGGTTCTGAATGGATATGGGATGAGGATGATCAAGTATACATTCGAACAATTACGGCAATCGAACGCTTATGGGATATTTCTATTGTTACGACACCGGCATATCCTGATACAGAAGCAGACACGGCAAAGCGTGATTTAGAAGAGTTCAAGAAGACTCAAAAGAATGAACTAGATGAAGTTCGAAAACGTAAATTAGCAATTGAATTAGAATTATTGGAGGGATAACCATGAATGAAAAAGAACGTGAATTACGCCAAAAGATGGCAGCAAAAAATGAAGAAATCCGTGGGCTAATGAATGAAGGCAAGTTGGATGATGCGGAGCAAGCAACAGAAGAATTGCGCCGCTTAAAACGTGAATTACAGGTAGAAATTACATTGGGTGAAAACAGTGTAGATACTGTACCACCAGAAGCACGTCAACATCAAAATCATGATAATGATATTGATGTAAATCAAATTATGGCTCGTGCTTTGCGTGGCAATCAATTGTCTAAAGAAGAAAATGAATTATTGGTGCGTGCTAGCACACTGAATGAAGGAACTGGTAAAGATGGTGGGTTTATTGTTCCTAAAGATGTACAGACAGCCATTAATGAATTGAAACGTACATTAAATCCATTGGATGAATTAGTACGTGTTGAAAAGGTTGCCACTATGAGTGGTGAGCGAACTTATGAAAAGCTTTCCACTATGACCGCATTCCCAAATGTAGCTGAACTATCAAACATTGCAAATTTGGAAACTCCAGAATTCAATCGTGTTGAATACAAAGTTCAAAAATATGCAGGTATTTTACCGATTTCTAGTGAACTATTAGCAGATACAGACCAAAACTTATTGAACTATTTGTATCGTTGGTTGGCTAAAAAGGATACGATTACACGTAATACAGAAATCGCTAAATTAATTAATACGCTTACGAAAAAACCAATTACAGGTATTGATGGATTAAAAGACATTTTAAATGTTGACTTAGATCCAGCAATTGCATTGACATCCATCCTTTTAACTAACCAAGATGGGTATAATTACCTTGATAAATTGAAAGATACACAAGGTCATTATTTATTGCAACCGAACCCATTAAATCCAACTGAAAAGATGTTAAGTGGTAAAGTGGTTAAAGTTGTAAGTAATAAGGTATTACCTACAGATACTAGTGGTAGCAGTAAAAATGCACCAGTAATCATTGGGGATTTAACAGAAGCAATTACATTGTTTGACCGTGAAGCGATTACCTTGTTAGGTACAAATATTGGTGGTAATGCATTTGTAACAGATGGTTACAATATCCGTGGTACACTTCGTTTTGACACAAAAATTGTAGATAATGAAGCAGCTGTATTTGGTCAATTGAAATTGGCATAAGGTAATTATTATGCAAAAGTTACTGGATGATGTAAAAGAATATTTACGGGTAGACAGTAATGATGAAAATACAGTAATTGAAAATTATATTGAAGCAGCAAAAACATATATAGAGAACGGCACAGGAAAAGCATTTGACGAAAAAAATAGTCAAATGCTTTTAGTCGTTAAGATGTTATGTGGGCATTGGTATGATAACCGAAATGTAGTAGGCGGTGGTGGTGGTGAACTACCGTTTACTATTACTTCATTATTACTGCAGATTGAACATAAGAAAGAGGGGTAACAAATGAAAGTAAGAGTATTACATCCAACAATCATTGATAGCCAATGGCTTCAAATTGATGACGTAGTAGAAGTAGAAAATGAAAAAGCGCAACCATATGTAGAAACAGGTCTAATTGAAGTTATTGATGATGCGGGAATTACTCCACCGAATGCTAAAACTGGTGGTGAAGAAAATCCACCAGAAGGAAATCCACCAGAAGGAAATCCAAATCCACCAAATAAGGATAATGATGGTGATGAAAATCCACCAGACGAAGATGGGGGTAAAGATTCCAAGTCCGGAAAAGGTAAATAATCATGTTACGGATTGGATCTATGAAGAACCGTATAGAAATATTACGGCAGACCATAGAGCCGGATGGACAAGGTGGGTTTAAAAAAGAAAAACCACGTAGAATTGCCACGGTATGGGCCGCTATTTTAAAACCAAGATTTTGGGATGGTGATAGTGGGAAAGGCCCTACTACAGCAATTACACAAGGTATACAGATACGACCGTTAAAAGCAATTGATACTGATTGTATTATTAGGTACCGTAATACAAATTATGAAATATTAGACATAGAGTATAATACGGATTCTTATATATTGACATGTCAGGCAATCAAGAAACGGTAGGTAATTATGGCATTTGTAAAAGCTGATATATCTAATGCTACTTATAAAGCCATGCGAGATATTCACAATTATAATTCTGAAACACAAGAACGAATTAAAGAAGTAACTAGGAATAAAACGCATGAGGTATTAACTGTAGCAATTCAATTGGCACCTTATAGAACTGGTAAATTTAAAGGGACAATAAGGGAAGAAATTAAAACACATAGTCAAGGTATCTATGGACGGGTATTCACAAATTCACCGGTAGCACATTTAATAGAATTTGGGACAAAGGGACATGTAGTAATGCCAAAGAAGAAAAAAGCATTAGCACCAGGAGCAGCCGGCTGGTTTATGACTAATGCTACAATTCCTGCAATATCTGCAAAGCCATTTATGAAACCGGCTATGGATAAGGTTCGTCCAACGATTGAAGGTGCAATTAAGGTGGCAATAAAGAAATGAAGATAAAAACTATTCCATTTAATGCTGTACAAAAAGCATTTTATAAATTGCTGTCAGAAGGACAGACGGCTCCTGTATATGATCGTATTCCCGCAGGGGATGAAGAAATGCCGTATATTTGGTTGGGTGAGTTTCATGGGGTACCTGTGGAAGATAATAAAACACATGCCGTACATAGAATTAGCCAGCAAATAGATATATGGAGCAATCAACCTGGTAAGAAAGAGGTTAATGAAATTCTAAATGATGTAGCTACATTAGTTAGACATTACCAATTACCACTTGAAGGGTTTAAACAGGTCGGTGATGCCCATATATCTTTATATCAGGCAATAGGGGAACGATACGAAGATAAGACTAGTGCTTATCATGGGATCATGATGATTGAGTACACAATTGAAGAAATTGATTAGGAGGTAATTAATATGGCATTAACACAAGAGCAAATTACAGCACTACCGGTGGCACCTAGTGATACAAAGGCGGTAGCTGGTAAAGATACGTTATTGTATATTGCATCTAAACAAACACCATTAACATGGTTATTGGTGGGTGGTCAAAAGAACTCACCACTTAAAGAGCAGGCAGATTCATTGGATGGTTCTGATAAATCTAGTGGTGGTTGGAAAAAAGGTATCCCTGGTATGAAATCTTGGAGCATCGAATATGATGGTCTCTATGTGTTAAATGATAATGCAGTGGATATCTTGCGCTATTCCTTCCGTGAAGGTAAGGCTGTGTATGTTCGTGTAGAATATCCGGATGGTTCTTACAAACAAGGATGGGCGAATGTAACATCTTTTGAAGATAACAACTCTTCTGATGCAATTCAAACATTAAAGGTATCCTTGACAGGGTATGGCGCAATTAGTGATTTGATTGCGATTGGTGAAGTTAAAATTACATCTCCTACAGCAGCATTCTCTAAAGCAGCTGTAGCAGATAAAACTGTAGCAGTAACACCTACAGACATTACAATTCGTACTGTAACCGATGATACTGGTACTGTATTAGTATTCGGAAAGGACTACGAATTTGCAGAAGGTACATTAACTTTGAAAAAGGAATACCTTAAAAATATGACAGTAGGTAACCATGTACTTGAAACAAAGTTTGCAGCAAAGACAATTCCTATCACAGTAAATGTAACAGCATAATTTTGTAAAACAAAGGGCGGGATAAAACCCGCCCTATTTATATAAGGAGATAAAAATGAAAGAACAGACTACATTGACCGTCAATGGGGAAAAATATGAATTATTGTATACACTTGGTATTATGCGTCAGATTGAAAGAACATTAGGATGTTCTTTGATTTCAATCCTAACAAGATTTGATGGCAATGCAACGGAACGAGTAGGCATTGATTTCATTATGGCCAACTTACAATATGCGGTAGTTGGTGGTTTATCGGAAGATAAAGCATATGATCTAATCGATAAATATTGTGAAGGTGAAGGCACATTGGATACGTTGGCAGGGTTCCTAATGATGGCGTTATATAATACTGGTTTTTTTATCCCAAAGATACCAGAAGAAGTGGAAGTACAGGTGGAGGAAGAGAAAAAGAAGTAGCCTCCATTGAAGAATGGATTAGAACTGTAGAACCAATAGCGTATGGGCCATTACATCTACTGCCTGATGCTCTTGAAAATCTAACTATGAAAGAGTTCTATTTGTTACTTGATGGCCATTATGCCCGTAAAAAAGAAGAGGACTATAAGCAAGCATATTTCACATATTGGATGCTTGCTCCAAACTTAGGTAGAGAAAGCAAAATTACAGTAGATGATATCTTCAATCCATTACATCAAGATATGGCAAAAGATAAGGAAAGTGAAAAAGAGGAGTTATTACGTACATTTAATTTATAAAGAAAGGAGGTGGAATGATGGGAACAACCATAGCAGATTTAGAGGTTAGGATAGGTGCGGATAGTAATCAGTTTAAACAAGAACTACAGAAGGTAGAAACGCAGGTAGGGAAAGCATTTAATGTAAACCCAATTAATGAGTTCTCTACAAGTGTAGATAGCGTAACAGGTCGTGTAGGTAGTTTGGTTAGTAAGTTTACAGCTATAGCGGGAATTATGGCCGGAGGATTTGGATTAACATCCATGATTGAAGGTTCTGTGAAAGCTGGTGAAGCAGTTTACCAATTATCTCAACGGTACCAGATCACAACTAAAGAAGCATCTGAAATGAACCGAATTCTAAAGATTACAGGTTCTGATGCGGATACAGCAGCTAAAACAATTATGCGATTGGATAAAGCTTTATCCGGAAATAGTGCGGAAGGAAAGAAAGCACGAGATACTTTGGAGTTATTTGGTGTTTCCTTAACGGATGCGAATGGCAAAATATTGCCAATGAATCAGCAATTAGCAGAGTTAGCTAAAGGATACAGGGCAGCTGCTGATGCGGGATATGGTCAAGAGTATGTGATGAATACTCTTGGTGTCCGTGGACTTGCTTTGATTTCCGTATTACAGAATTACAACGAAGCAGCAACAATCGCTAGTAAAGTTAAAGGGATTGGGCTAAATCCAGAAGAAATGCATAAAGCCTCTTTACAATTAAAAGAGATGGAAATGCAATTTGGACAACTTAAATTAGCGAGCGGTGCAGCCATTACACCATTAGTAATGGAGTTACTACCGCAACTGCTACCGTATTTGCAAGAATCAGCAGTATGGATTAATAAAAATAAAAATGAGATTGCAAGCACGGCTAAAACATTAATTCAGATTGTAGCATTGTATGAAAGTATTAAGATTGCTAAAAAAGCAGCGGCGGCAGTTAATGCAGTAGTATCAACTGTGAAAAATTCGCAAGGTCCAATGGGGTTAGATACGGCTGAATTAACAAGAGCGCAAGAAGCGCAGATCAATAAAGCACTTAGAGATAATGAACGTGTATATGCACAAATGCGAAGAGAAGCTATAAAAACAGCTAATCAGCAAAAATTATCCGCAGAAGAAACAAGTGCATTCTTAGCAAAAGAATTCAGCAAGATTAGTATTAAGGCTACACAATCAGCAGAGCAGATTCGTGCAGCCATGACTATGGGTTTTCAAAGTGTACGAGCAGAAGCGGCAGAAAGTTCAATTGCAGTTAATAGATCTATCTTATCTACAGGGGTAGCGGCAGAAGAATCAGCAAATCTACATGTAGCGGCTAATGTTCGAAAAGTAGAAAGTGATATGGCTGTAGTCGCTAGTCAAGGACGAGTAGGTGCAGCAGCAACGGTTGCAGGTACAAAAGCCGTAGAAGCTAGTGCAACAGCAACAGCAGCGGCAACAGCAAATATTGAAAAGAATGCAGTATTAGCAGCAAGCTATGAAGGTGTCGGTGTAAGAGCCACAACGGCAGGAGCGGTAGCAGTTAGTGCAGCAGGCAGAGCTATGGGCGCTGTTACAACATTAACACGAGCAGTGTGGGCTCTTGCTGGTGGATGGTTAGGTGTAGCGGCAGCCGTAGGATTTGCACTATATTCTATGGGACAAGCCAATAAAGCAGAGGCGGAATTCCAACACGCCAATGAAGTAACATTGATGGATAAGGGAAAGATACGTCATCTTGCAAAAAATAGAGATGGTAAAGTCGTTTTTGCCAATGATAGTGCCGGTTATGTAGAAGTTCCAGAACGATTAAGGAAAAAATATGAATCTCATGTGGCGGCTCAAAAGAAAGCCAGTGCAGATGCTGCCCTAGGAGAAATTCAGGCGGAACAAGCAAAACTAATGGAAAGCATTAATGCACAAATACAAAACTTGGGTTCCATTAGTGATTCAGCAGGGAATACATCTGTAGTTGAGCATTCTGAGCATAAGGATACATCGAGTGCAGCTGAAACAGTTCGCTTCATGATTAATCAAGGTATTGACCCACGAATAGCATTTGGCATGACCGGTGGAAACATGCAAGAATCCAGCGGAAATACAAAGGACTTAAATCCAATGGCTGAAAATCCAAATAGTGGAGCTTTTGGCATTCAACAATGGTTTCTAGATAGAAAAGAAGCATTATTTAAATTTGCCGAAGACAATCATTCAGATCCATATGATCTTCACACACAACAAGCGTTTCAAGTATATGAAATGTTGTATGGAAATGAACGAGATAACTATAAAACTGTACTAGCAGAACTTGGAAATAATCAAGATGTAGGCCTTGCAGCTAGGTTAGTTGATGAACATATAACACGTTCAGAAGGAACGGAAGGTATTAGGGCTCAAAAAGCCGCTAATGCACAATTACTATATAATGACATGAAAGGCGAAGGGGGCCTTACTGGGGCTGATATATTACGCCGTCAAAAATCAATTGATGATGCAAAAAAGGATTTAAAGAATTTAGAAGGTGAATTAAAGCAAAGTATCACTGGAGAAATTGGTACATCTTATGAAAGTGAAATTCAAAAGATTGAGGAGGATGTACGAAAAAAATCAGAAGCAATCAAGAAGATTAAAGATGTCAGCGATACGATTGATACCTCAAATGCTGAAAAGCTATTAGATCAGTTTAAAACTGTTGAAGTAGATAAAGTAAATAAAAAGCTACAGGAGCAACGGGATAAATTAAAACTGGATACAGCCAAAACTAATGCAGAAATCTTAGGAAACTATAAAGATTTAGCTGAACAACAGTTTATTGTATCTAAAAATGAACTAGATAGAGAGCGAGAGGAACGCCTAAAATCAGTTGCAAAACAAAAGGATGATGCGGAAGCTAAAGCACAGGTTGAGGAATGGTATACAGCCAAATATAAAGCCTTAGTAACAGAACGTGAAACGGCAGAGCGTGAGTCATATGATAAAGCTGTTAAATTAGCAATTAACCGACATGATGCAAATAGACTCCAACAACTAACAAGTTCAAAAGATGCTAAGCAATATAGGGACTGGGAAGGCGATACCGCTAAACTACAGACATTCTATAAACTTTGGGAACAAGGTAATATGTCGATGTCAGCTGCCACAGCAGAAGCAGCTGAATCATTTGCTAGTGGATTATCTTCTATCTTTTCAAATCTAGCAACAGATATTACAAGCGTAAAAGATTTAACCCAAAATATGGGTAAATTAATTCTTAGTACAGTAGTTAATATCATTGCTAAAATAGCGGCTGCAAGATTAGCGGCAGCATTGTTAGGGCAGTCATTGGGGGGAGGGGCTCCAAGTATTGCTAGTGGTGGTAATGTACACAAATTAACAATGCAAGGATTTGTAAATAGTGCCATTGCTAGAATGCCCAATATGCCCACATATAAGTTTGCAAGTGGCGGTGTTATTACTGCTCCAGTAATGTCATTAATGGGGGAAGGTAAAGATAATGAGGCTGTATTACCTTTAAATCAAAATACATTTGCTAGTCTTGGTCGTAATATTGCGAACACTATAGGCGGGGGACCGGTCATGGTGAATGTAAATAATTACACTAATAGCAAAGTAACTGTTACGGAAGAAACATCAACTGGTGATATGAAAACACAAATTGTGAATATTGTGATTGAAGAAATCGCTAGTAACAGAAATGGAAGCCAAGATATTTTAAAACAATTAATAGGAGGTAGGCGCTAATGTATGTGTTTCCTACAGATATTCCGGAGCCGATTATTCCGGCCGCATCGAATTCCGGAAGTACTTATACGGAAGTTCTAACAGATAGTACAATCACATCCACTACGGATGCCAACTATAAAATTACACGGCCGAGAACTACAAGGGTGATTGGAAGCTGGACATATACATGGCTAGGACTTAGCGATGAAAATTATGAAAAGTTAAAAGCATTTTGGAAGAAGGTTAGAACATCAGAAGAGTTTGAGTTTAAAAACTATTCTGATGGGAAAACATACAGATGTAGATTTGTAGATAAGTTAAGTTTCCGATTAGATTATCCAATTGGGTGGTATGGATCATTACAATTTGAGGAGGTGTAACAAATGCTAAGATGGCCTGCTACGGCGATTATTGAAAAGAATAAATTAGCAAGTGATGCCCCTTTCTTAGTATTGGTTAAAATGGTCCATTCAGAATTAACAGAGCCAATATGTTTGGTTAGGAATACAGAAAGTATTACATGGGATAAGCAAGAATGGCAAGCATATCCTATGAATTTTGACATCAATACAATTGATGGACAAACAGAACCTAAGTTAAGTTGGACTGTGTCTAACTGTGCAGGAACATTGCAACAGTATATACAAAAATTCAAAGGATTTACAGATGCGGAAGTAACAATATATGTCGTACATGCGAATATGCTAGACAATACAGAACCGCTACAAGCTTTTGAATTCACTGTTACAACGACTCAATATGATGAGGAGTGGGTAACATTTATACTAGGTGCATCGCCGGAAACAGTAGTTAAATTTCCAACCCATATTTATATGGCGCATTATTGTCCGTATAGATTTAAGTCGGTTAGATGTGGATATGCAGGAGGTAAAGAGCCATGCAATAATACATTGGAAACATGTAGAATCCCATCACGATTTGGAGGAGAGGAAGGCATGAATGGAAACAATGTTTAATTATAATGATCTAATAGGCATTCCATTTGTTGATGGGGGCCGAGATATAAAAGGATTAGATTGTTGGGGCCTTGCGTTGGAATTATTTAAACGACAAGGCTTTACAATTCATGACTATTCCATATCTTCGGAAGAGGCACATGTAATATCAGATACTATGCAACATGATTTAAATGCGATGTGGCAAAAAATAGAAGAGCCTAAAATAGGCTGCTTGGTAATTATTCGCCTTGCAGAAAATGAATGGGCGAACCATTGCGGAGTTTATATTGGTGATGGTCAATTTATTCATGCATATTGTCATGAAACAGGTGTAGTAATTGATAGAGTTCGCAAATGGAAGTCAAGAATACTAGGTTTCTATATTCCAACAGAAAGGGCATTATATAATGATTGAAATTGTTGAAATAAAGAATCCGTTTGAACCGAATAAAAAGGAACGAAAAAAGGTAGAGTGTACAGATGGTACACTCTATTCTTATTTAGATCCAACAGATAAAGATGTCTATCTAAATGGGATACTTGTATTAGACCCTGTAAATTGCTTTCCACAAGATGGAAATCAAATTGTAGTAACTCCACATATTGGCAAAAGCCTAAAGGGGATACTTGGCATGGTGGCCATGTTAGCATTAGCAGTTTATGCACCTGTATTGGCTGCAAAGTGGTTACCTGCAACAGCTAGTAAATTAGCAATTGGACTCATGACAGGGGCCATTACAATGGTTGGTGGTAAGCTGATAAATAGTATGCTCCGATTAAACCAGATAGGTAGTACATCAGAAAATTCACAAAGTACATCTTATGGATGGTCATTGCCAAGCGTACAGACATATGAAGGTGGTGTGATTGCAGAAACATATGGTGAATGTATTCCAACCCCTCAATTATTAATGTGTCATGTAGAGACAACAAATACAGATGACCAGGATAAAAATGTACAATATTTGAATTTATTGTATTGTGGCGGATGGGGCCCTGTGGATAGTATTAGCAATATCCGCATTGGGACAACACCTATAGAAAACTTTACAGATGTTCAGATTGAAACAAGGTTAGGCGAAAACAATCAAGAGCCGATATCATTCTTTCCAACTACTGTATTAGATCAATCAATAGGTCTTGAGTGTGCTGAAAACAAACCATTAATTAGAACAACAGATACTAAGAAAGCTAAGAAGTTAGAAGTAACAGTTGAATTCCCTAATGGATTATACAAGGTAAATGATAGCGGCGATTATGATAAGAATACAGCCGAGTTTCAAATCATGTATAGAAAGACAGGAACAACGGAATGGAAAGATTTTGGCGGCGATGATAGTAATCATATTGTTAAATCAAACGGAAGATTATCCAATATAGTTACAAATGTAAAATCCATAGGTAACTCAGCACCGTTAGAGGTATGGACATTAGTAGCAAAAAAGGATAAAGATACTCTAAGTGTAACTGGTAGTATAAGTGGCAAGAAAAAAGAGGCTAGGTATGGTGAACATTATGATAATGGCATAATATCCTTTGACTTAAAGAAACGAGAAATCTTTATGAAAAAAGAGGGAACCATAACCATTACTGTTCAGAAGTCTACGTTTAGCCTTACAAAAGCAACTAGCCAAGCTGTGCGTAGATCATATCAATTTGAAATGCCTGAGGCAGGACAATATGATATTAAAGTTGTAGGCACTAAGTTACCAACAACAACAAGGGCAACAGCTTATATGACATGGTCAACTTTATCAAGCTTTATTATGGATAGTGCATATAGTAGACCTGGTAAGGTGTTAATTGGATTACGAATTAAGGCAACTAACCAACTATCCGGAGGTATTCCAAATGTCAACTGGAGACAAATTAGAAATACAGTACATGTATTTGATTGGGATACAGGAACATATGTTGAAAAAGATGCAAAGAACCCAATATGGGCTGCATATGACATGTTACATAACTGTAAGCGCTTGTATAATATTAATACAAATGGTGAAGAATATGTAGTTGAAGGTGTACCAGCGAATAATTTCAAACAGTATTGGGATGAATGGAAAAGTGCGGCGGCTTATGCAGATGAAGAAGTATCTATGATTAGTGGAGAAAAAGAACGAAGGTTCAGATTTGATGCGGTAATGGATACAACCCAGACACGATGGGAAGCGGCACAAAAGGCAGCAACTTCCGGACGAGCCACAATATTAAGGCATGGGACACAATATGGCATAGTGGTGGATAGACCAAGTAACATTGTACAGGTGTTTGGAGAGGGGCAAATAGTAAAGTCATCCTTTAAAGGTGAATATTCATCTAGGGATGATAGGGCCCGTTCAGTAGAAATTACGTACAATGATACAGATAATGACTACAAAAATACTGTATTTATGGTGCGCAGTCCAAACTATGCAAACAATTTAAAGAAGAATGATAATACTGCTAAATTGTCATTGTTCGGTGTAACAAGGCGTTCACAAGCATACAGAGAAGGAATGTATCTAATGGCTACAAATGAGCGACAGTTACAGACTGTTACATTTGGTACAGATATAGGCGGTATGGTGTGTGAATATGGCGATGTTATAGGCATCAATCATGCGGTTCCTCAATTCGGAGATGCTAGCGGCCGTATTGTAAAAGCAGAAGGCAATACGGTTGTATTGGATAAATTTGTTGTGTTGAAACCGAATAAAAATCATAGCATTATGATTCGGTTAGAAGATGACAGTATTATTACAAAGCAAATCAAAGCAGTAACAGAGGAAACTAATACAGATACAATTACTGTAATTGGTGAATTTACACAACAAGAATTACCTAAACGATATGATCCATATATGCTCGGTGAAGCAAATAAGGAAGTAAAACCATTTAGGATTACCAGAATTACAAAGAATGGAGATAATCAGGTAACAATAACAGCTACAGAATATGATGCGGCTGTATATGAACTTGATTATAGCAGGTATCCAGTAATTGATTATGCCAAGGTAGAAAAAGAATTATCGGTAAAGGATATTAAGTTAAATAAGATTGTAAATACGTTAAAAGATGGCACTGTACTATGTGATATTAAGGTTGATTGGGTGTTACCAATTAGTAATCAATGTAAACAAGTACAGGTATATTACAAGCGTACAAACGAAGAAACATATACTTTACTAAATACATTTAGTGGCAACGAAACATCAGCAGTAATTAGATCAGTACTTACAACACAAAATTATATGGTTCGCATTATATGCTTAAATGATTTAGGAATTGCAGGCCCTGGCATAGAAAAGACCATATATATTGCTGGAAAGGAAACAGCACCAGCAGTGGTAAAACAATTTACGGTAGTACAGGATTCTATAAATAGTAGCATACTACATTTGCAATGGGCGCCAAATCAAGAGCCGGATATATATGGATACCGTTTATATGATGACACAGGGAAAGAACTTGTAAATTATATAGGGGCTACAAATTATACGTTCTTTGCAACAGAAAGCAAGACATATACATTTGGGATTAAAGCCATTAATACGTCTGGGATTGAATCTGAAACTGCCACAAAGGCAAGCATTCAAATCACAATTACAGAAGGAAGTATAGCAGTTCCTGATAAAGTTAATTCAGCAAGTATTGAATTAACAAAAGAAGGTGTATTACTTGAATGGACTCCAATCACGAATACTTATATTGATTTCTATGAAGTCAGAAGTAATAGTAACACAGGTGATTTACAAGGCTTGATTGTAAAATCAAACTCTATTAGAGAGATAATACAACTTAAAAATAGAAAAGGAGACCTATTAATTTATGGTCATAATCCGGTAAAAGGATATGGACCAGGGTTAAATGTATCCTATGATTTCCAAAAGCTAGAAGCACCAATAGTAACATCTGTAAACATGGTCAAAGGATTTGCCTTATTAGTATCAAATATGCCAAGTACTGCTAATAGTATTCGGTTTTATATTGTAGGTTCTGCAAAGACAGATATTCTTAATTCCACAGGGAATACGATAACTTACACGGGTGATGCGGATATTTATCGTGTAAAAGCAGCATTTATTGATGCTATAGGTGAGGGAGTTGAATCCAATGAATTATTAGTTACTGTCTCAGCAACAATAGATCCTGCATTATTAGATAAAGAAAGTTTAGGACTGAAAGAATTTGATAAACGTGTTAACGAACTAAGTGCAGAGTTCAATAAAGTATCTGAAGAGTATAGTGTTACAGTTAAAAACCTACAGAAAGATGTAGAAACAAAAATATCTCAACTTGATAACGGCATCGACTTTAAAGTTACAAAAGGTCTCAAAGCATTAGATGGGAATGTTATTCTTTCAAGGATAAACCTTTATGAAGGTGGCGTTAAGATTGATGGTAAATTAATTCATATTACTGGCGATACTCTTATAGATGGAAATATTATAACAAACAAAATGATACAGGCTAATGCAATTACTGCTGACAAGTTGAAAGTGGATAGTTTATCTGCTCTATCTGCATATATAGGTGGCACACTACGAGGCGGCAAGTTAATTGGTACGGAAATTCAAAACGAAAACGGTTCATTTAAAGTAGATGCCAACGGTAATATTATAGGCGCTAATATTACAGCTTCACGAATTGACGCGCAGTCAATATATCAAGCAGGATTTAAGTTGCAAAATCTAATAGTTTATGTACAAAAAGTCCGGCATGGTGATTGGTGTCCACTTCCTGAAAGTTTTGATGAAAGTCAATGTACATTTGTACCAGTTGGTTGTGTATTTACCGAAAGCTACACGGCGAAAAGTAATGAGGGTAATTTTAATGACATTACAAAGGCCAGAATTAGCGATTCGGAGATGGATCAGCAACGTAGGCGGTACATTGGCGAATGTCAAATATATTCTCGTCAAGATAAGGAAACGGGGACGAATATAGGGGTTTTCGAAAAACGTAGGGCCGTAGTCGAATCTAAGATTTATCGAGAATGGTCTTCCGGCAACGATGCCGGAAATACCTACGAATCAACTACATATTCGTATGGGGAGCTATTTGTACTAGTTATTGCTAAAAAGTAAAGGAGGTTCTATGGTCGAGCAGGATTTAACGCTACACACGGGGAGCGACTTTAGTTTTAGTTATGTCGTTCCTCAAGGTAGTGATTTTAATTTAGATAATTATAAAGCGGCGTGCAAAATCCGCAAACGCCCCTATGGAGAGGTGATATTAGAACTACAACCAGTAATTGAAAGTAAGCAAGTAACATTTCTTATATCAGGCCAAGAGTCAGCAAACAAACATATATCTGGTGGCGACTATTTATATGACGCGTTTATTTACAACGATGAAAAGTGGCTTAAAATTGGCCAAGGTACGATGACAATCATACCAGATATTTCTATGCATAATTAAGGAGGATTACAATCATGGCAGACAACACTTTAACAATTAAATTCGACAAAGAAACAACTTTACCTTTATTAGACGGGTTAGGCAAAAGTGCCTACACTATTGCCGTAGCGCATGGCTTTAAAGGATCAGAACAGGAGTGGCTAGACAGTTTAAGAGGCATGCAAGGTGCGACTGGTCCTGTAGGCCCTCAAGGTATCCAAGGTCCGGCTGGTCCAAGAGGTCCTAAAGGCGATCCAGGTAGTGCAGAAATCGCCGCTCAATTATTGCGACAAAAAAATATATATCTACCAAACTCAAATGTAGGTACAGTAATCGCCAAGGTTATCGAATTGTTTAGCGACAACATTAAATACACACCTAAACGACTTGAATACGAACAACCTAATGCCGGCCAAACATTCATTGATCTCAGAGGAGAACCCCATTTTAAAGTATCCATTAACGGTGGTGAAAAGAAAGAATTTGAGTCCGATAATATGCGAGTTAATATTGAACCTTTCGGGGCGGATAATATTTTAATTAAATACTTTGATTTAGCAGATAGAGAATATCAAAATATTGTAATTAAGGGAATTGCTGGGGCCACGCCAGAGGAAACATATGAAGATGGATCTGGTGCCGTGTGGAAGAAATATGGTAAAAAAATTGTATTGGATGCAAGCAACTATACTGGCGAAACGTTAAAATGGCAGGGCAAATGGGGTTTTGGCGAATTTGATATTATTGAAATGTTATCTAATTCAGAAAAAACATTAACGCAGACAGAAGACTATAATGAGTCTTATAAATGGTATGGTAAAACGCTTGTAATACCGGAGCCACAGAATATTATTTTGAATTGTTCAATAGAGCTTGGCGATATCGATGTCGATAGCATTGTAAAACGGCAATCTTTATACTTTAGAGATAGCGGATTCAAATGGAATGGTAGCGAATATGTAAAATATAGGGGTTAAGTAAAGGGAGGTATAATGCAGGAACTAAATTATTTCATAAGCCGTGCATCTAGCATATTAACCGATTCATTTGCGGTAAAAGCATTGCTTGCGGTTATTGCTGAAATCGCTATATACATGATTGGTCTGAAACACGTACAAGTGTTGGGGATATTTATTATCTTAGTGTTTTTGGACTTAGTCACAAAATGGGCATCAATCGGTTTCAAAATGCTCATTGATATGGGAGCTAAGCCAGAGAATTTAAGTGCATGGGATAAGTACATAGCTATACCGAGCGCATGGGGTAAAGGGTTAATCTCATCTAGGCACATGCGAAAGCCTTTTGTAACAAAGGTGCTTACATATTGCCTAGCTACATGTGCTGCATGGTGCTTTGATTACATGGCTGGGCAATACGCTTTTGCGGTCAATCTCGTATGGTTGTATCTTGGGTCAGTTGAATTTCTTTCTATCCTTGAAAATATGAGAGATGGCGGAAATGCAACAATAGCTGGTCTACTTGACGTTGTTCATTCAAAAGTAGATATGATTTTAAAAAAGTAACATAGTATAGTACCACGATCATATCATTGGGCGTGGTTTTTATAATGGAATATTGGAAATAACGATAAAATCACCATGAAATTATCGTTAAAAGTAGAAACAGAGGTGCATATAATGAAAATTGGTGCATATTTCGATGATTACGAATTTGCTTGTAAGTGTGGCCGTCATGGATACGATAGCGACGGACACCCTATTTTAGACCACATCATTGATAAAAGGCTCGTTGATGTATTGGACGCTATCCGTGAGCGTATCGGCCAACCTATCGAAGTGTTAAGTGGCTATCGTTGCCCAGAACATAATGCGGAAGTCGGTGGCGTTCCTAACTCTCAACATGTAGAGGGCACAGCAGCCGACATTACCTATGACGGCATTAACGTGGATTATCTTGCACAGGTGGCCGAGGAGTGCGGTGCAGATGGCATTGGCTGTTACTATCACCAAGACTTCGTACATGTTGATGTAAGAGGATATGAAGCACGTTGGAATGATCTTGATTAAATAGGGGGCTAGATATGTATGAGAAAATCACGAACTACATCAATGCGGTTAAATCTCAAATTACTGTTAAGCGGTTTATTATGCTTACTTGTGCTTTGTTGCTCATCATTGGTGTATGCCAGCTCATCGACGGCTACATCACAGCAAGAGGAAACTATCAGCGTGCCGTTGAAAGACTGGAACAAACTCAAAACGAACTTAATCGAAGCCGACGCCTCAATCAAGAACTCAAACTTGTCATTGAGCGAAGCTCAGAGCTTAACAGTCAAGCAGGCGACCGAATTGCAAGAATTGAAGATTATCAACGAAGAGAGGGCGAAGGACTTAACCGCCTTGAAGGATATCAACAAGAAACAGGGCGAAGAGTTAGCAAAGGCATCGGAAGTAATAACCGAGCAAGCAAGCTCATTGGAGAAAGCCTCGACATCATTAGACGAGTTGAAAGCGGAACTAAAGAACAGCCGAAGAACTGAACAAAGGTTACGCCGTCAACGTGATACATGGGCGATAAGTAATGCTGCACTTTTCTTGGCTGGTGCATTACGCAGATAACATGGAGGTGATCCTATTTCTCCTTACTGCATAAAGGTGGATATGCAGACAACTTTTGATTATTAAACAAGGGCACTTACTATAAAAGTAGGTGCCCTATTTTTTTTTTGCAGTTTTGACATCAATTTGACATCAATTTATATTAAAATATGCTAAAATATATAATTATATATGTTATATAAAAGCTGATAAATACTGTATTCCTTGAGTTTATAAATATTTATTAAATGCCACGCCATCTTGAGGGGGTGGTGAGCGTACGCTCGTGAGGGTTCAAGTTCCTCCAACCGCACCATTCTATTTACTGATTAACAGATTGTAACGTATTGTAACGATAATTTGCCCCTCTAAACAATAAATATTTGCTCCTTTTATATGAGGACTATGAATGCCACTGTATATGATGCGGTGGCATATTTTTATTAACTATAGAATTAATTTCTATTGCATTTATAAGTCACTATGTTATAATCGAATTGAGAATAAACCGCCAAAGCTAATAAGCCTAGGCGGTTTATTCTTTATTTAGATGATAGTATTTTCCCATATTGGCAAGAAGAGTAAAAACGTGCCTAGTCACACGTCAAGGAATGGAGCGACTATATGGAGAGGCGGAACTGATACATATAATAGATTGCCACCATTTTGCCACCTTATATGATAGTATAAATAAAATCCGTTGCATTAACTGATGTTTATTATATTTACCCCACCCTCTCCGCCATTCAATTTTATGAATCTTTAGAGATCAGTTGGGCCATTTGTTGCCTGTTGCTCGTTTCTTTTGATATATTACTATACTTGGTAAGGCAATTGGAGCCCGTGCCTTGTATAGTACTATAGAGAACCTTTTATCGTTTTGGTAAAGGGTTCTTTTTTTAGTTTGAAAAACTCTTTCTATTTATAGTATGATAGCCCTATATGTTATTTTTCTATAGAAAGGAGCTCGTATGAGTAGAATTGGTTTCTCGCGAACTCAGATTTTAATTCTCGTCAGCGTTTGGCTAACGTTTTTGATTAGCTTTGTTATGCGTCTATCTTGGGCGTCGTTGATGCCGATTGTCAATGAAGCATTGAATTTTACGCCACAAATGGGAACGACCTATTTATCAGCCTTTTACATGGGCTATGCTATCATGGTATTACCAGGTGGTATCTTAGCGGATAGAATCGGTTATCGATATACTATATTGGTTAGCTTACTCGCTATGGCAGTCATCACCGCATTGATGAGCACCATTGATAATTACACCTATGGATGGGTGTTGCGCTTCTTATTAGGTATCGTATCCGGTCCTATACAGGCCTCTTGCTTGAGTGCCATTGGGGATTACTTTGGTCCTAATCAACGTGGCGCAGCCGTTGGTATTTTCATGTCTTGTACATCGCTTGGGGTGGCGACTGTAAATTTATATGCCCCTTATGTAGCAACGAATTATGGTTGGCAAAATGCATTCCTCTTAACTGCTTTGTTGCCAGTTCTTATCTTTATACTTAGCTACTTTACAGTTCGTAAGCCAAGTGCTGAAATCCTAGCTCAACGTGAAGCGGAGGCTCATGTCGAAGCGGTTCCTGTAGGGGAAAAGCCATCCATAAAGGAAAACTTGATTCACGTGTTAAAAAATCGCAATATTCGTTGCCTTGCGTTTGCCGGCTTCTTCGCTACCGGTGCTACATGGGCGGTGGCTCAATGGTCAAACTTGTACATGGTAAAACAACTAGGTGTTAACGCCATCTATGCAGGTCATGTTATGTCCGCTTTTGGCTTGGCTGCACTTATTGCAAAGCCAACCATCGGTATTCTATCCGATATTTTGCCGATTAAGAAAAATCATTTAACAGCACTCGTTATGTTCTTATTTGGACCGGCCTTAATACTCTTTGCAAGCACCACAAACCCAGATATGCTCTTTATTACAGGTCCAATTCTTGGTATTGGCGCATTCATGCACAGTGCGTTGACGAATGCTCTCGTTGTACAATCAGCAGAACCTCACTTGCGAGGCACTACAGCGGGATTTGTAAACTTATTTAATCAAATCGGTGTTATGTTGGCGCCTATGATTTTAGGTAGTATGCTAACTGCAACTGGTAGCTATAAATCTGCATTGATGACCCTTGCTATTGCACCAGTTATCGGTGCCGTTGCCTTGTTCTTTGTAAGACTAAAAAAATAAATTTCCCAATGCGTTGTGATGGGCTATTTAGCGCCGCCACGTGTTGACCGTAATCCTTTGCTAACCGTTGCTGCGGTAATGTATCGATAGGATACCCATTTTCTGCATAGAATGTTGGTTTTGATATTTTCCACGCAGTCATCGTCACCGGTGCATTAGGTTGTTGGCTATAAAATGTTAAGTTTGTATCATAGTCTGCAATTACATTATTTTTTGTGTATAAGCTTAATAGACGCGCTTGTACCGTTTTATAATTAGCAACAGTCTGTTTCGTATGAATCGAACTAAGGTCGACATACATACGCTCGGTATCGCTAGAATAGGCTAGCTGATATTGAGTGGGCTTTTGCTCTATTTCATATTGTGATATGGAAAATCCTGATTGCGAGGTACATAATAGGGTTCACACGAGAGCTAAAAAATATTTCATTCTAATTCTCCTCTCCATGTGAAAAAAGTGTACCATGTTGTACTTAAGAATACATGAAGATGAGTAATATATTGTACTTTATACATATATACTTTACAATGTAGATGAATTAATGTACAGGGAGGAATTTATGAATATAATATGTTTTGGAGATAGCATCACCCGTGGATATGATGTGAGAGAAGGTCTCGGTTGGATTGAATTATGTAGTGCCGCACTACCCGCATATCATATAGAAAATCACGGCATCGATGGACTATCTGTGCAAGGTTTAATCAATTATTTAGAATCCTGGTGTATCGACAAGTCCTATGAGAAGGATCGATATATATGCATTATGTGCGGTACAAATGATATTTTGCAAAATCGCGATAGCGACTACGTATATAACAAGCTCATTAAAGCCGCTACCATAGCCGGTGAAAAGGGACATGTTATTATGGGCCTTGAAACACAAATCGATAGTGAAATGGATGGACTTAATCATGTGGTAGTGGACGTAAACCGTCGTTTACAGGAATATGCCTTAGAACATGGTTTACAAACTATCGATTTTTATACCGTTCTTCATGAAGCCGATCAAATTGGTCAAATTGTATTTGCTGGAGAGGTTCATCCAAATGAGCGAGGCTATCGCTTGATGGCCTATAAGGCATTGGAAACATTTACACGATTATAGTAGAAAAGAGCACATTCCCGTAGGATGTGCTCTTTTCATTATATGTAGTGCTCGACATAAGCCGTACACTGGAGGTCAATTATTTTTGTTTGGATGTTTTGTCAGCTGCAGCGTGTGCAGAAGTTGCGATAGCGTAAGCAGTGTCTTTCACAAGTTCATAAGTTTCATCACTGTTACCAGAAACCGTTACAGCTGCTACGGATGTAGGTTGTGTCATATTAACAGTAACGCGTAAGGATGTGTTGTTTACGATGGCTTCTGTAATAACATTTGTTGTAAATACATTAGCGATGCCATTACCAGCACGGTTGTAAGAACTTGCAGTTTTTACTTGGTAACCATTTGTATAAGCTGGTAAATCGAATGTATAAGAACGGCCATTCAACAATACATCAAATGCGTTCAATTGGTTATTTCTGTATGTGGATACATAACCGCTGCCACTTTTGCTGAAAGTAAGTGTAGCTGGTGCATCTACAGCTTGTTGTTGAGGTGCATTAGGGCTTGGAATTGGATCCATGATTTGCATGCCTACAGCTGTTGTTTGTGGAGCCACGAAGATTGGGTCGCCTAATTCTTTGGAAACAGGCATTTGTTGGCTCATATCACCTGCTGTATATGGTACAGCTGGTAATGGGGAATAGTTAGGACGTGGAGGCATTGCTACATAGCTTGCTTGTGCAACAGGGGCACTGTTTACAGGTGTGTATTGATATTGAGCTTGTTCTGCTGCAGCGCGTTCATAAGCGCGTGCATTTGCATCCATAGATGCGGCAAATGCAGAAAAAGAAACTGTTGTTGCTGCCAATACAGCAAATGCCGTTGCAATTCGTTTTGTATTCATAATAAAGACTCCTAATCTCACATTTTTACAAATAACACTTCATTTATGTTTCATTATACATGATGAGCGTTAATATGTAAATAAAATATAAACAAATTTAATTTTTTTAATTTTTGTAAACAGAATAAGGGAAAAATGAGAATTTGTCAAATACAATTTTAATATTCCATGGTGTACAATAGTATATATATTTATATGTCGTATAAAGTATCCGTGCTATATATTTTGTTTTAGGGATGATGAAATATAAGCAGAATTACTAAATATAAGCATCGTTGTGGGAGGTAGTATGAGTATTACCATGTATTATGGTCGTGCTGGTTCCGGTAAGACCCGTGCCGTATATGAACGCATTCGGCAGGTTATCACCGAATGTCCAGGTGACCCTATTATTTTGCTCGTTCCAGAGCCAGCCACCTATCGCGTGGAACGGGAACTTGCGGAATTTATGCCTCAAGGAGGCTTTACGACGGTCCGCGTCGTTGGCTTTGGCCGATTGGCCTATCAGGTATATCAATCAATCGGTAATGTAAAGGCTCAGCAACAGAGCATATCTCAATTGGGTAGAACCATGTTACTAAGCCTTGTGATGAAGCGTAAAGGGGCTGAATTAGGCCTGTTATCGCAAGCCGCTAAACGGCCAGAGTTTTCATCTGTCTTGCAAGGATTATTTTCCGAATTTCGCTCATTTCGCATTGGACCTGATGAATTAGAATCTGGTGCACAGCGCGTATCAAATGGTGTATTACAGAAAAAGCTACGGGAATTGGCACTATGCATGTCGGCCTACGAAGAGGAATTGCAGCTTCATGGGCAAATTGATGGAGACCCTATCATGGACCTTGTTCATGCATTGCCACAGTCTCCATTGATGGAAAACTGCCATGTCTTTGTCGATGGATTCCACTGGTTTACACCGGTTCATTTTGAGCTGTTATACATGCTCTTTGATCTTGCTGTAGAATCGGTAATCACCGTCGATTTACCAGCTGATCCTAAACGTATATTGGCTAATAAAGGTCATCATGGCATCTTTAATCGCTCCGTTGAAATCTTGGAAAATCTCCATAAGGAATATGGAACGAAATTGTCCTTTCAGTCCTTTACAGGACATAGAGGGACACCTGTATTGCAATCCTTGGAGGAAAACTTCTTTCATGGTAAGCGCAATACTACGGATGAACATATACCGCTTGTAAGCGCCTATAATCGGGAACGCGAGGCGGATTGGGTGGCTCGTGATATTCTTTCCTATATTGAAAGCAGTCCTAATGCACGCTACCGAGATGTATGTATTATGCTTCGTGAATCCGAAACCTATGGCGATACGTTGGAAAAGGTATTTACTCGTTATGGGATACCTCATTTTGGAGATCGTCAACGACCTATGAACAATCATCCGCTCGGAGAATTGATGACGGATTTGCTCGGTATCGTTAAGCATAGCTATAGTCGTGATATTATGTTCCGTCTGTTGAAAACGGATTTAACACCTCTTACTCGTGAGACGGTGGATGAATTAGAAAACTACGTGCTCGAATTTGGCATTGATCATCTACAGTGGGAACGAGATAACTGGTCTTATATGCGCCGTATAACGGGGCTTTCAGACGAAGAACAACCGGACGCACCGAGACATGCGCGCGTGAATGCATCGAGACAGGCCA
>ERZ772945.381-NODE-381-length-36162-cov-17.929293_pt1 | contig 36162 bp, 23 predicted proteins | sample MGYA00511681_ERZ772945 | MGnify/ENA primary metagenome ERZ772945 (study PRJEB29015, sample SAMEA2737943) | human oral metagenome | biome: human oral; feature: human-associated habitat; material: dental | place: China | collected 2143 ...
AGAATTATAGGATAGAACTAATAGAGCTACTTGAGGTTGCTGAGTAGTTACTTTTACTGAGTATCAATGTGTTATAATGTTAAAAAGATGTGTAGAAAGAGTAGTCCTCGAAGGGAAGGGGCGTAATCACCGAGATACCCCTATGGCTAATCATTAACACCTAACACCTACCACCCAACACCCAACAGAGGCCTCACCCCCTGCCCCCTCTCCGAATGGGGAGTAATCACCGAGGTTACCCCTCCTTCGCTGTTTGCGTCTTGATGGGACGTGCCATTGGCTCGACCCCGCCTAAGCTAATCATTAACACCCAACAAGGCTATTCATCATCACCCAACAATTAACACCCAACACCCAACATTAGCTGTAACGTTCTGTGATATCGGTTGACTTAATGTCTCTGTGCGCCTTTGTGTGTTCTGTTCTTCTGTGTAGTTCTGTGAGAAAACGAATACAAGAGGCTCGTTGGATATTTTATCTCTCACAGAGTTTCACAGAGGAACAGAAGCCCTTCAGCGAATAGGGGGAACTCACAAACGTCTGCAAGCAGGCGACAGATATCACAGAGCGTTATTGCTAATGTTGGCAGAAACGCTCTGTAATATCGGTTGAATTAATGTCTCTGTACGTTTTTCGGAAGACCATAAAGGTTATGGCAAAGAGAACAAGGCATGAAAAGAAAAAGAATAAAAACTATAAAACCTAACTGTCTACCTCTATGAAAACGTCAGCATATTATCTTTTTTTAACTTAACTCAGTCACATTTGTTATCTATCTATTTCCAAAGAAGGCCTTACCTTTGCAGCAGAAAATAATAAAATCAGTAACAGAGTTATGGCAAATAAGATGAAAGACTTTCTCCCTAAGATTGAAATGGAGAAGATGCAAGCAATGCTTGAACTGGAGGAAAAGTACGAGACAGGACAGCTCTCATTAGAAGAGGCACGTGAGCAGATGAAGACAAAGGTAGGAAAGATACGCCCTTATCACCTTGCCTTCATCGAACAAAATATGAAGTCGCGTGAGGACGATGAGTGTATACGTGCCGACATGCGCAAGATTATTGAACTCGTTGAGGGTTTCATGGATTACAGCCGACCAGATGTACCAGAGGACCACCCGCTTTCACATTATTATAAAGAGAACGATGAGATGCGCCGACTGCTTCTTGCTGTTGAGGACCTCATACAGTATCCGATGATAAAGAACCAGTGGTTAGAACTCTACGACCAGATACGTCAGTATCCTATCCACTACCAACGTAAGCAGAACCAACTCTATCCTCTCTTGGAGAAGAAGGGCTTCGACCGCCCAACAACGACGATGTGGAACTTTGACGACATCATCCGTGATGAGATCAAGGAGTCGCTGCGACTCTTAGAGGCTAACGACGAGGAGGCCTTCATCGCTGCTCAAAGTGAGTTGATAGCCAATGCACGCGACTTGATGGAGAAGGAAGAGACTATTCTCTACCCTACTTCTTACGCACTTATATCTGCGGAAGAGTTTGAGGACATGAAAACAGGCGACCAAGAGATTGGTTTTGCTTTCTTCAAAGTGGACACTCCATCATCACCCAACACCCACCACTCATCTCCTAAAGAAGGCTTCGCAGAAGACCTCCAAGCCCTACTCAGTAAGTATGGTTACTCCGCAGGACCACAGCAGGAGTTGGATGTGGCTACAGGTAAGCTTACCTTAGAGCAAATCAACCTCATCTATCAGCACCTGCCAATCGACATCTCCTTCGTAGACGAGAACGAGTTGGTGAAATTCTATTCTGATACTGACCACCGCATCTTCCCAAGGTCGAAGAATGTCATAGGTCGACAGGTATCTAACTGCCACCCTCGTAAGAGCGTGCACATCGTTGAGGAGATTGTTGCAAAGTTCCGTAGTGGCGAACAAGACAAGGCTGAGTTCTGGATTAACAAGCCTGAAGTGTTCCTCTATATCGTCTACTTTGCTGTGCGCGATAAGCAAGGTCGCTTCCGTGGCGTACTCGAAATGATGCAAGACTGTACGCATATCCGTGAGCTGACTGGCTCACAGACCTTGCTGACATGGGCAGGAAAAGAAGAGGAAAGTGCAGCAAACGCTACTTCTTCTGACAATGAGGACGACGATTCATCTGCTGTTCCATCAGATGCTCCGATAGAAATAACTCCAGACACCCGTCTGAAAGACCTCTTTGCAGCCTATCCAAACTTAAAGAAAGAACTTGCTTCTCGCTATCCATCTTTCAAAATGCTAAATACACCATTGGGTAAGTTAATTCTCAAAAAAGCTACTGTCCGCACCGCTTCAGAGCGTTCAGGATTGGGCGAAGAGAAGTTTATCAATTTACTAAAGGAGTGTATCAAAGACGCCTAAGCTGGTCTTATCACTCATTGTTTAACAGGTTGTTTCTCAATAGAATCTTTTTAGGATGCACATTTCGTGCATCCTTTTTTTATTTTCAGCGTTTTTACCCTAACTCATTAGCATCGATAAGCTACGTGTTAACGCCTAACACCAACGGTGCGGAGCGTCCGCACCATTGGTGCGCAGGGTCAACTCCATTTGAATAGTGCCTTTATGACGAGCATGCTAATGATAGATTAATGTTCAATTAGCGATTTCAGGGAATAGAGAATCTTTCTATTCCATACATGTCCTTATAATCCGTTATTGTTTCCCCACCTGAAAAACTATCTTTTACACTTCATACTTGCAGGGTTCAAAGAAAATACGTACTTTTGCGTACAAGAATTACGCATTATGACAAGAAAGATATTTCAATTATTAAGCTTGGGCTTGATACTTTTTGGTATCACAGCCTGCAAGCAAGAAAAGAAATCAAACGATATTATCACCAAGATAGCACCTAAACCAAAGGTACCAAGCGGTCCACAGCCAATGACCGACTTCAAATATGAGAAGAAGATAGAATGGATGGGTAGTACCTATACGATACGTATCCACCGCTTTGCAGACAAGTCATTGTCAATCGTCAGCGATGAAGACGGACGTAAATACTACGATAACAAGTTCCAGGTACAGATTCTCCGTCAAGATGGCTCATCTTTCTATGAGCGTACACTTACAAAAGATGATTTCAGAGAATACACTGATAACCAATATGGTAAGGATGGCGCACTGATTGGTTTTATGTTCGACCGTGCAGAGGGTAACAAACTCTACTTTGGTGCAAGTGTGGGTTCACCTGATCCAAAGAGCGATGAGTATGTGCCATTGGATATAACCATCGATAATATGAGCCGCATGCGTATCAACAAGGCTACACAACTTGATACGCCAAGCGACCAACCACAACAACAACCAAAGAGTGAGTTGGAGAAAGCAGAGGAAGAGGGGGTGTAAAAAGCCTCCCCCGACCCCTCCGAAAGGAGGGGAGTGCTAATAGGATAAGATTGGTGATTAGGCTTAAGCCTTATTAGCCTTATTAGCCCAATACCCTTTACTTACCCCTCCCTCACAAAGTCAAGGGCTTCCTTAACCTCATCTTCGGTTACAGATTGGTTAATATGGATATCACCAATACCCCCTAAAAGCGTGACATTGATTTCATTACCACGATTCTTCTTGTCATGGTGCATGAACTCAATGAGCTTAGGATAATCATTACACGTAACGGGCAATGTGCCATAATACTCACGAATGAAGTTGACGGTCTGGCGCATACGTTCCGTTGGGAAGCCAGTCTTCACAACAGACAGATAAAGCTCAGCTATCAAACCGAAAGCCACTGCATAACCATGAAGGATTGGATTCTTTTCTAATGCCCATGACTCAAACGCATGACCAAAGGTATGTCCAAGATTCAATGCCTTTCTAATACCTTTCTCCTGTGGGTCTTCCGCTACAATACGTTCCTTTACCCTAACACTCTTACCAAGTATTGCGCTCAACTGCTGCAAGTCTGGCTGAGCAAGATTAAAGTTTATCAGCTCTGCCCACATAGCTTCATCAGCTATCAAACCATGTTTCAACATCTCAGCATAACCACTTCGGATGTTTGCCGTATCGAGTGTTTTAAGCCATTCGGTATTAAGAAGGACGGCATCAGCCTCACTAAACACGCCAATCTCATTCTTCAATCCACCGAAGTTCACACCCGTCTTACCACCCACACTGGCATCTACCATTGCAAGCAACGTGGTTGGAATATTAATAAAGTTGATTCCACGCTTGAAGGTTGAAGCCGCAAAGCCACCAAGGTCGGTCACCATACCACCACCAAGGTTTATCAACAGTGAGTGGCGTGTGGCTCCTCCCTTTTGCAATGCTTCCCATACAGAAGCCAACGTGTCAAGCGTCTTACTACTATCAGTCGTACCAATCGTAATTACTTGTGCCTGCTTCAGACAGAAATCATCCTTGACAAGTTCCCAGCACTTATCACGTGTCGTCTCATCAACGAGTACAAAGATCTTATCCTTCTCACATTCTGAGATGGCCGTTGCCAATTCACTCTTGAACTGTTTTGATATAATAATATTCTGTCTCATAAGCTTTCTCCTTTTATATTCAATACAAAAATACGGTTTTTCCTACCACTAACAGACGAAACAGAACCTATATTTCACACTCTTTAATACTGATAACTCAAATATTGCGCACATTGCTTTCCCTATGTGCAATAAATCAAAAGATAAAATATAATCGAATAAAAAGAATACTCTATCATTCATTCCGACTAACTTTAACACTATTTTAACTTTTAAAGAAGCAAGTTATTTCAACTTTTGATTTTATAAAGCAGATTAGACATAAATTGAAACAACAACTTAAAAAAGAAAATGATTTAGTAAATTTGCAGTATTAACTAAAAAAGGAATGAATATGAAAAAGAATCCATTACTTTATATTGTCCTCATCCTTGGGATAGTGTTAGGTACATTAACTTTGCAATCTTGCTTAAACGATGATGATACTGATTACCCTACCAATATTCCTAATGCACTTGTGACAATCAAGACAAATAGTTCCACAGGACAGGTCTATTTCCAGTTAAATGATGAGACCACAATCCTTCCTACGAACATGAAGACCTCTCCTTATGGTAAAAAGGAACTGCGAGCACTTACGAACATCAAAGTTCAGGACGGAAAGCCTGAAGGATACTCAAAAAGTGCATATGTAAACCGGCTCGACACTATACTTACCAAGAATATGGCACCAACTCTTGGTAAACAAAACGAAACAGTATATGGAAAAGACCCTGTAGAAATAGTTAAGGACTGGACAACTGTTGTAGAGGACGGATACCTGACTTTACGCTTCAGAACTTACTTCGGTAATGGAAAAACACATGTGGTGAATCTCGTCAAAGGAGATAATCCATATGAAGTTGTACTCCATCATAATGCTTCTGGCGATACAAAGGGCTTGATTCGTGACGGACTTGTAGCATTCAGACTTAGTGATCTTCCTGACACACAAGGGAAAACAGTGGACCTGACATTGAAGTGGCAATCATTCTCAGGTGTAAAAACAGTCAAATTCAAATACAAAAGCCGTAAATAGTACAGAGGAAAATCCACTGCCTATCAATGGGATTATTTGGGAATAATAGAGAACAGTATATTATAAGCCTTTTTGAAAAAGGTGATGCACTCGCCATGGATAAACTCTATGGCGAGTATGCTGATTATTTAGCAAAAGTGTGTTCGAGGTATATTGGAAACCAAGAAGATAGACATGATGTTTTACAAGAGGCTTTCATCAGAATATTCACTAAGATACATACTTTTGAATATCGAGGGAAGGGGTCATTAAAGGCTTGGCTCACAAAGATTGTAATCAACGAATCTCTTCACTTTCTCAGGGACAATGACCCGGCTATTTTTATAGACAAGGCGACTGACATACCTGATTGTAGTACTGAGGACCCTGATATTGACAGTATGTCGATAACACAAATAACAGAAACAATACTTAAACTACCGCCAGGCTACAGAGCTGTCTTCAACCTATATGTGATAGAAGGCAAAAGTCACAAAGAGATAGCAGAAATACTCAACATCAAACCAGATACATCTGCATCACAATTCCACAAGGCAAGGAATATGCTTGCGAAGATGCTGAAAGAGCAAAATAAATAGAATTAAAAGTATGAAAGAAGATTGGCTTGACACATTGCGTACACGCATTCAGAATGAATGTGATGTAAAGGCACCAGATGGTCTTCTCAATGATATCAAACAGGAGATGAACCGTCGTGGAGTTACTCCTATGCGCCCTGCTCAGCAGAAGACAAGCGTAGTGCCTTTATGGACCTACCGTGCTGCCTCTGCGGCAGCCATAATAGGTATCGGGATTTTTCTAAGCCACTTGCTTCTTGACCACACGTCTCTTCCGAAGCAGTGCGCAACAATTATAAACAATAAGATAAAGAACGCTCAGCCTTCCCAAATTACAAGTATAACTCAAGAGAGCTATGTGACAAACTCCGTAAAGCTGGCTGTTGCTACTCATCAAAGTATACAGAATTCACTTGTTGACAACAACTTGTCTGGCAATACGGTCTACAATAAAGAAGAAGAAAAAGAAACGACTACAGATAATAATAATGTCACAGAAACTCAAGAAACAACCAATAATACAAGACAAGACAAGATAGAAAATGTTGATAAACAACAGACTACAAAGCCACAGTCGTGGGGAAATTCGGAAAGAATCTACGCAACAAATGCGAAGAAGAATGATTCATCTTCTCGCTTCTGCATAGGAACTTCCTATAATTATGGTACAGGAACTTCCCATAATTCTGACAAGATTCTATTGCCAGTAGCAAACCCTTATGGTGACTATGACCCAGAATTCTCTGGAAGAAACATACAAGACAGCCCAATAGGTACAAAAGATAAAAGAACGAGGACTAAACACCACCAACCAATAAAGTTAGGTGTTTCCATAAGGTATAATATCAACAATCGATGGAGCCTACAGACAGGTCTCAATTACAGCCGACTTGCTTCCGACTTCTCTTATGAAAAGAGAGGAACAGAATATGCCGTAGAACAAAAACTGCAATACGTCGGCATACCTGTAAATGCAAGTTACAGTTTCATTAAGACCAAAAGGTTCAATGTTTATGCGACTGCAGGTGCTGAAATTGAGAAACTCGTGAAAGGTGAAGCCAACTTATCTGCTGAAGCCATCTCACAAATAACTCCGACACATACAACTATTAAAGAAGGTAGACCAGTATTCTCAACTGCTCTTTCCATTGGAGGAGAACTCAGAATTAGCAAAGATGTTAGTGCATATATTGAGCCCGGAATAAGCCATCACTTCAATAATGGGAGCAACGTTGAGAATATTTACAAAGACAAGCCTACCAACTTCAATCTCAATATGGGTGTCAGAATAAACTTAAACAAGTAGGAATAAAATAAGACTTATTTCTAAAGTTTCCCACAAGCACCCATATTCTCATCTTTAAATAAAAATTTATTTGCCTATTAAACCTTTTGAAATTCTTAGCATCATATATAACATTAAGAATTAGAAAAGGTTATTATGGCAAAAAGGTTATTGATTTTTGTTCTACTGATGACCAGCACTGTTGCAATGCTGGCACAGAACAGAACCGTTACAGGTACGCTCTACGATGCAGAGTTAAAGGAGAAGGTACCATTTGCCGTTGTTCAGCTGTTGAAGCAGGACAGTAGCTATGTTGTTGGTGCCACATCAGATGAAGCAGGAAGCTTTAAGATTACGGCCCCTAATAACGGACGCTACATCTTAAAGGCATCGTATGTAGGCTACAAGACTATTTACCAAAACATTACTATTGCCAACGAGCAGGATGTCTCGGTGGGACAATTAGACTTCCAAGTAGACACAAGGACGTTGAAAGAGGTGAAGGTAGTGGCCAGTGCACCGAAAGTAGTCGTCAAGGCCGATACCTTTCAGTATAATGCTTCGGCCTATCGAGTGCCTGAAGGCTCCACTATCGAGGCCCTCGTAAAACGCTTACCGGGTGCGGAAGTGTCAAGCGACGGTACGATTAAGATTAATGGTAAGGAGGTTAAGAAGATTCTTGTAGATGGTAAAGAGTTCATGGTGGGCGACACCAAGACCGCAATGAAGAACCTTCCTACCTCTATCATACAAACGATTAAGGCCTACGACCAGAAGAGTGACCTCAGTAGAGTTACTGGTATTGATGATGGAAACGAGTCGACAGTACTCGACTTCGGTATCAAGTCGGGTATGAACAAGGGTCTCTTCTCTAATATCGACCTCGGTATCGGTACGCAAAACCGCTATTCTGAGAAGGCGATGGGCGCTTACTTCAATAATAAGTTCCGTATAATGGGCTTTGCATCAGCCAATAATGTCAACGACATGGGCTTCGGTGGTGGTCCACGTGGCGGCTTCGGTGGTGTGCGTCAAGGTCTGAACGCTACCAAGATGGTGGGTCTGAACATGAACTACGACAATGGTAAGACCCTGCAATGGGACGGTAGTGTGCGCTGGAACCACGCTGATGGCGACCTAAACACACGTGTAGCGAGTGAGAACTTCGTAGCGAGACAAGGCTCATTTGCGAACCACTTGTCACAAGAATACACCAGAAGCAACTCTTGGGATGGTCGTTTCAGACTCGAGTGGCGTCCCGACTCGGTATGGAACATTATGTTCCGACCTAATTTCCGACTTAGTAAGAGCGACGGACAGGTCGTTAGTTCGTCTGCAGCCTACAATGCTGACCCCTACGAAACGGTTGACGATCCATTGTCAACGGCCGCTATCGCACAGCTAAAAGGGCTTGGCGTGATGGTGAACACACAGCGTAATATGACCATCAGCTATGGTAACACCACTGCTTTGGGAGCTATGCTACAGGTGAACCGCAAGCTCTCCAGCAACGGACGAAACGTCACCTTGCGCACAGATGCCAACTATAGTAATTCGGACTCTAAGACGTTCTCAACACAAGACATTCAGTATTTTCAGTTGCAGGACGCTCTCGGTAACGACTCTACCTACCGTGCTTACCGCTACAACCTCATGCCGACAAAGAGCTGGGACTACGCCTTGCAGGCTACTTACAGCGAACCAATAGCTCGCAAGACTTACTTGCAATTCAGCTACCAGTTTAAGTATGGCTTCTCAAAGAGCGACCGTGACACTTACGATCTGTCGGCTCTACCATCAGGGACGTTCGGTAGCTTGAAACCTGCCTACCGTTCATGGGACAACTATCTCGGCTTGTTGACCAACCCATTAGGCAACTACCTTGATAATAACTTGAGTCGAAACTCTGAGTATCGCACCTATACTCACGACATGCAAGTGATGATGAGGATGATTCGCGACAAATGGAAGATGAACGTGGGAGTAATGTTTCAACCACAGCACTCCACTTATATGCAGGATTACCTCGGTGTACATGTCGACACAGCACGCACGGTATTCAACTGGAGTCCTACCTTCGACTTCCGTTATAAGTTCAGTGAGCAGAGCAACCTACGTATCAACTATAGGGGTACGATCGCTCAACCAACAATGAGTCAGCTGCTTAGTATCGTCGACAACACCGACCCACAGAACATCTCAATTGGTAATCCTGGTCTGAAACCAGCCTTCACCAATAACTTCCGCTTGTTCTATAACACCTATAAGCAGAGTCATGCGCAGGCATTGATGACCTTTGCAAACTTCTCAACGACCCGAAACGACATAGGAAACAGCGTTACCTACGATGTTGTCACAGGTGCTCGTACGATACAGCCTGTCAATGTGAATGGCAACTGGGGAGCTGATGCAGGACTGATGTATAACATGAGTATCGACTCAGCTGGCGTATGGAACATCCACACCTTCAGCCGTGCTAACTTCAACCGCTACGTCAGCTATCTGCAGCTGAACCGAACAAGTAGCTTAGACAAGAATATCACGAAGTCGCTTAGCTTAGGTGAACGACTTGCTGCAAGTTATCGTACATCGTGGTTGGAGTTAGAGTTAGACGGGTCAGTAGACTATACTAACACGAAGAACAACCTGCAGAGTATGAGCAACCTACGCACATGGCAGTTCGCTTACGGTGGTACGCTGAGTCTTAACCTACCATGGAACATGAGCATCTCGACCGACCTCCACCAGAACAGTCGACGTGGTTATAGCGACGCTTCATTGAACACTAACGAACTACTCTGGAACGCACAAATATCACAGAGTATGCTAAAAGGGAACGCGCTGACCTTCAGCTTGCAGTTCTATGACATCCTTCGTCAGCAGAGCAATCTCTCACGTGTCATCAACTCGGTGAGCCGTACGGATACAGAATACAATAGTATCAACAGCTATATCATGCTGAGAGCAACCTACCGATTGAACCTCTTTGGCGGTAAGAACGCTATGCCGAAACCAAAGGATGGTCCTGGTTTCGACCGAAACGGTCCGGGTATGGGCTCAGGTGGCGGTCAGCGACCTCCAAGAGGCGAACGTCCACCGGGTCCTCCACCATCAGGCGGTGGCTTCGGTGGCTTCTAACAGACAAGATATATGGTTAGCGTAGGGGCGTGAGCGCTGTCTGACTGAGGATAAAAGACAAGGTAACAGTGCGAACAAGATTAGGCTGACAATAAAAGAAAAGACATCGGAGTGGACGACGACAGACTGAACAAACGACGTCGACACCCGAAAGAGCGAGAGAGCCTCACCCCGACCTATCTCCTAACGGAGCGGGTCAGGGGTGAGGCTTCATTCTTTTAAGAACACTTGCACAGTCCTTTGAAAATGCTTACCTTTGTCTGCAAAGCTAAATCTTACAAGGGACTGAACCCTAACAAACAAATACATTGAAGATACAAAGTCGTAAAATGAGACAGACCAATCACTTTATTATTGCTGTGGGGGTGGTGTTTGCGCTCTCTGCAAACACACACATCGCTCACGCACAAGGACGAAATATGCAGGAGAAGGTGAAGAACTATTTCCTACAAACCCTCAAAACAAAACAGGACGAGGAGCTGAAGAGCAAGGAGACCTACCAACGTAACCGACCTTACACGACATCTATACAACAAGGGATGAAGGCTAATGAGATTGCTGAAAACCAAAAGATGGTGTGGACGGCATGGTGTGAAGCCAATCAGGCGTTAAAGGAAGAGAAACTTGCCAAGCCCGAGGACTTACGGAAAGGGGTGAAGGCTTCATGGCACCTGCCTGTGGCTTTGGAGAAAGATGCGGTCATGCCCTACTATTACGGATGGAAGGGAAGCAGCGAGGGAAAGCTACCCTTGTTCCTTTACCTGCATGGTTCTGGTCCGAAAGAACAAGAATGGTCTACTGGACTTACCTTAGGTAACAGGTTCAAAGACGGTCCTTCGCTCTATTTCATCCCACAGATTCCTAACGAGGGCGACTACTATCGCTGGTGGCAGGTGGCTAAGCAATTTGCTTGGGAACGCCTTCTTCGACAAGCACTCGCCGAGGGCAATGTCGATGCCAACCGCCTTTATGTCTTCGGAATATCTGAGGGAGGCTACGGCAGTCAGCGTCTTGCCTCGTTCTATGCCGACTACTGGGCTGCAGCAGGGCCTATGGCAGGGGGCGAACCACTGAAGAATGCACCCATAGAGAACTGTGCTAACATTGGTTTCTCATTCCTTACTGGGGCAGACGACACTGGGTTCTACCGCAACATACTGACTTATTACACACAAGTGGCCTTCGACTCGGCACAATTGGCACGTCCAATGGATGCCGACAAGCGGCCGCTCTTTGTTCATCGCATCAATCTTCTGCCTGGGATGCAACACCATATTAATTATGACCTTACCACCCCTTGGCTGAAAAACTTTGTCCGTAACCCCTATCCAAAGACTGTTCTTTGGGAGGACTACGAGATGGATGGGCGGCATCGGTCAGGTTTCTACAATCTTCAAGTGATAGCTTCTCCTACGAAGAATCGCACCTACTATGACATGACTATCCATGATAACGTGGTGAGAGTCAGTATTCGAGAGGTGGAATACACCGCTATTGAGCGTGACAAACAATGGGGAATTGAAATGAAATTCAACCGTAACTACACAACAGCGAAGAACGGACGGCTACGTATCTATCTGAACAATGAACTCGTAAACATGGCTAAGCCCGTGACAGTCATCGTCAACGGGCAGGAATGTTATCGTAAGACTGTGAAGCCCAACCTGCAAGACATGATTAATAGTTGCACCGAATACTACGACCCTTATCGTGTTTATCCAGCCTCCATCGAGGTTAGTTATTAGGTTCAATAGACTTCTCAAGTAGCGATACAAGGGTTTTTCATAGTGTTAACGGCTGATTATCAGCGCAAGGAGTATGTATCAGACAGGTCGTAAAACACAAACATAGCGAGGGTAGATATTGTTGTCTTCCCTCGCCTACACACTCTTCTATCCTTTAACTCCTCAACGGCTTGTCAATAATTTTCGCCCCTCTTAAAACCAATACATGCCCTTCTACGTTCAAGAACATGCCCTTCTTGCATGCAAAAGACGCCCTTCTTGAGGCAAGAAAGACGTCTTCTTCAACAGAGTATGTAATATGCTGATATATTACGAGTTACAGAATTGAGCTTTATAGATATTATCGTCTTAATCTAAGGACCAACTTGTGCGTTTTTGTCAACTATTTTCATAGATTAAGAAAGTTCTCTGAAGGTTCAGTCTTCACAGGTTTTCACAGAATGAGTAGGGACCTATTCGCACCCGAGAAGGCACCTTATAGCAACGCCTTCTATAAGGCTGTCGCATGAAAGAGATTGTGCACTTAGAATGAAAGAACCATCAAAAACGGGACTACCTCCGTAAAGGTAATCCCGCAAATCTAATACTTCTAAAGATTATGATGTGCTATAAGCCTATAGTTAAGCATCTCATCAAGAGCTTGTTGTGTAGGAACTTAAAGCACTCTCAGACGATATTCTGTTAACGCAACTTATAGCCCTTGAAAGCATAGAACATGATATAACCAAAGCATACAAAGCAAAGACCATAGGCGTAACGAACATCTGAAATATCCTTTAAGAGGCCAAACAACACTGTGATAGCAGCTCCACCGATAAGTCCCATGGTTAAGAGTGACGACCCTTTCTTGGTGAACTTACCCAAATCCATCAGTGCTAAAGGCCAAAAAGCAGGCCACATCAGTGAACAGCCTAAGGCCATGACACCAACACTAAAGATACTATAAACCCCTGGGAGAAGAACGACAAGGGCAGTGCCCAGCAAGGCTACGAACGAACATATCTGTAAAGCACGTGTCTGAGAAAGATACTTAGGGATAAGGATAATTCCCGCTATATATCCAATACTAATACTAATCGGTGTTATCCAAGAGTAGTTCTCTGGGTGAGCAAGCCCTAACTCGTTTGCATAATCAATCAGTGTACCCAAGACGATGGTCTCTGCACCAACATAAAAGAAGATGGCAATAGCCCCAAGAACCAAATGTGGAAACTGGAAAACAGACTTTTTACTATTCGCATAAGCAGACACCTCTTGGTCAATCTCATCAGTTTCACTGCTATCCTCACCAGCAGCCTTCACCTCTGGTAATGGTGATAAAAGCGCCACAACACCCAAAGCAATGAAAAGAAAGATAATCACAGCAAAGGGTTTACCTAAGTCATCTATAGCAACACTGCCTGAGGCTCCTGCAAAGAGAGCAATAAACAGAGGTGATACTGGCCAAGCTAACTTGTTAATCATACCCATAATAGAGATACGCTTTGCGGCACTCTCCGTTGGTCCTAATATCGTAACGTAGGGATTAATAGCTGCTTGTAAGAAGGTGTTGGCCGTTCCACAGAAAAAAGAAGCCGTCAAGAACAAAGGAAAACTCTTTGCATCTGCCGAGAAGATAAATGCTCCGAAAGCTATAGCAAACATTCCAAACGCAGTAGCCATCGTACGCTTATACCCTATCTTACTGATTAATATTCCCGCAGGATAGCCAAAGATGAGGAAAGGAAGGAATGTTGCACCAATAAGCATATACGCTTCCATGGAAGAGACGCTTAACGACACCTTCAATACTGGTACCAATAAAGAATTAATACCCAGTGCAAAACCACAAGTGAAAAACATTAGTCCTAAGAATGCCATAGGTACAAGGAAACTCTTTTGTTCTTTCATAAGTCTATTAACAACACTTTTGATGAATACTATTATATATGTAATATGGGACAATAAGAGATATGCTCCAAAATAAAGGAGTGATGGGATGCCCACAAGCAAGAATGCTGCACAATGTTTTCAGTGCTACAATGCTTTGATAATCAGAACAGAGATGTCAAAGGAAGTGATTGAACACTAACCTTAGAAATGGCAACCACTCACTTCCTTAAGCGTTATGAAAAGATTACCAAAGAGTATATAAGTCCCTAAACACCTATTATCAACGACTGATATGCTCTATCATTTATAATTGTTGGAAGGCCCAACAAATGTTACTCTGTATGTTGTCATTTCAAGAGAAAACCTAACCCAAGTGTTGCAATAAAGCCACATTAAATCTTGAATGACGGTGCAAAGGTACAAAAAAAATGCGAAAGTCTATCATAAAAAGATAGCTTTCGCATTCAAACTCTTCGTAAAAAGATAAAAAAAGTATCATTTCGTATGTCGAAGTATCTCATCACGACACTCCTCCATCAGCCATTTTGGAGTACTCGTTGCGCCACAGATGCCTACTGTCTCTACCCCATTAAACCAGTTCATGTCGATTTCATCAGCGCTCTCAACCTGATGGGAGTTTGGATTCACACTTAGGCACTCATGGAAGAGAACCTTACCATTCGAGCTCTTACGGCCTGCCACGAAGAGAATCAAGTCATGACGAGCAGCAAAGGTAGAGATGTTAGGCATGCGATTGGCCACCTGTCGGCAGATAGTATCAAAACTTTGGAACTTAGCATCAGGGGAGATATGACGCTGAATGTAGTCTATTATCTTATGAAACTCATCCAAACTCTTTGTCGTCTGGGAGTAGAGATAAATGTCATGGGTGAAGTCTAAGGCCTTTACATCCTCAAACTTCTCTATCACAATGGCATGACTATGGGTCTGCCCAACCAGTCCGAGTACCTCAGCATGACCGTTCTTACCAAAGATGACAATGGAGGACGACGCGCTAAGGGTTTGTCCCTCGCCCACTGCAGGAGGGAGAGAAACAGAGGAGGAAGATGTCGTGTCTTCTCCTTCTGTTAGGGGTCTGAGCTTTGATGGGTCGTCGACAGTTGTGTTACCCTTTGATGTTATCATATAAGAAGGCTGTCGTCCCTTCTCATACTGAGTCTTGATACGCCGCTGAAGGGCAAGGACCACGGGGCAAGTAGCATCTATGATCTCAATGTTATTACGCCTTGCAAGCTCGTAGGTCTCGGGAGGCTCGCCATGAGCACGCAGTAGTACCTTCACATCATGAAGCTCGCGCATCTGCTCATGGTTGATGGTGATGAGTCCTTTCTTCGTCAGACGCTCCACCTCCATACTGTTATGTACGATGTCACCTAAGCAATATAACTTTGTCCCTTTGGCTAATTCTTCCTCGGCTTTCTTTATGGCTGTGGTCACACCAAAGCAAAAACCACTACCGTTATCTATCTCTATTTGAAGCATTCCTACTATTTATATAAAAGAGTGAGAGGAGTGGATGGGAGGTAAGAAAATATCCCCCTATCCACCTCACTACCTAATAACTCGTTCACTTGTAGACTTGTCTACTTGTCAACTCATTCGTTTTCTACTTGTCTACTCATTAACTTGTCTACTCGTCAACTTATCAACTCTTTCACCTGAATAACCATGGCTCCAGTGCGTCCGCTATACTCTGGGGCGTATGCACACTGTACTGTACAGGTTCCAGTTTGGTAAACACCAGCGCGATCAACGTAATACTCGGTCTCAACAACATGTTTACCCTTAGCCATCTCATCGAAGTAATAGTTGGTGGTGTAGTCCTTCGGAGCAATATAATACCCCCAACGATAACCACTCAACTGGCTGACAGGCTCAAGGCAGGCCGCACGCTTGTCAACAACTTGTACGAAATCGTAATCACGATCGGCAATGATTGTCAAGCGGATGCGCACCTTGTCACCCACCTTAAGGTGCATAGTCTTCTTGAAAGACACGCTATCTACCAGCACCTCACGTATAATCTTCATACCAGATGTGGCTGCAGAGATGTCTGTCGAAGCCTGGAAGAACTGTGCATAGACCGCCCCCCAGCTTGTGCCAGTGCTTGTCTTATTGATAGTTAACTCATGGGGAGTAGTCGATTGGATGTCGACAGGCTGCGAAACCTTCACATATCCCAAGCCAGCAGTAGGCTGTGTTGTCTGTAAAGGTTTGTTGTCAAGCAACAACGTAGCGTGTTCTCCGTTCTGCATCAGCCAGTTTCCCTTATTTGTAAAGGCCCAGACAGCATTGACAGAGTTCAATGGTGTGTCCCAAGCCTGCGTACGCTTCTCCTGTAAGAGCCACCGCTGCATCTCGAGAAGCGTCTTACTATCGTTAGGCGCGATGGCCTTTAAAGCCTCGATAGCCGCTACCTGTGTTGGAATCTTATAATCACGCCAACTGTAATAAGCGTTTTTAGAATCGAAGTAACGCCCCTTCTCCTCCGTATAAACCGTATATTCCTTGATACTCTGTAGGTATTGACGTGCCTTCTCAACCCTACCATACTGCTGAAGGATTACTGCTGTGTTAGCCTTACCATAAATGGTTAAATCCGTAGGCCTCTTGGTCAAGCGGTCAATGAGGTACTTTATATCATTTGTAGTTCGGTCGTGATAGAACAAAGCATTAGTGTAGAGATAATCACAAAGGTCATCAGACGGGAAGAGGGTAGTGTTATACTTCTTCTCGTAACGCTTCATCTCCTTCACACACTTAGCCACCTTCTTATCCATAAAACGGAAAGAAGCCTTAATCATGTCCGTTTGCTCTGGTGTAGGAGTCGTAATACTCTGCAGACGAGCGAGTGTCTTTGTCACCGCAACCGTCATATACAAACTTCCCTTCATCTCTGGCCACCAAGAGAACGAACCATCAGATTGCTGCAAATCCTTCAATTTCTTGAAGATTGAAGTAAGGTTGTTCTGCAACTGATTAGCGTCGAAGAAACGTACAAGTTGCTGTTTTTGCTCGCTTTCGTTCTTTGCCTCCATCACCCAAGGCGTCTCATTAAGTGTCAACGACTTAAGTTCTTGATTCTTCTCCAAAGCCGACATCATTGAAGTCTCCTTACAGCTCTCCTTCTTCCATTGCTCAATAGTCTGCTTAATCACTGGTGAAGTACTCATGATGTGATTACCCAAGTAATTTGCATAATAAGCCGAAACAAGACTGATAGCATTATCGTCATTTGTCTTAGAGATATATGGCAAGGCCTGAATCATCAACCAGTTAGGGTTGTTAGTGTACTCTACTGTAAGCTTCTGGTCGATACTCTTCTTTGGGAAGAGCTTACTGATATCTATTGTCTTAACGCCTACCTCATTCTGAGTAAACGGATAGGTGTTTGTCACATACTCCTTATTAGGAAGTACAGAAAGGTAGTGTTGCTCCCCATCAGAGAACCCACCGCCCTCAACCAAGAAGCGTACAATGAGCAAGGATTGGTCAGCTGTGAGCTTGTTAGCGTCCTTAGCCAACAATGAAGCTAAACTATATGTTGCCGAACCACCCCCCTGTGCCTTCAAGACAACAGCCTTACTATCCGTGAAGAGCACCTTCTCCGTTGCAGGGTCAAGTATTTCAATCTTTGCCTTAGCATTGATATCCTTCTCAGAAAGGTTGAACAAGCGCGCAGAAAGCATCGCCTCATCACCCATACGGACAAAGCGAGGTATGTTAGGTTGCACCATCAAGGTCTTCTGAGCCACGATATCATCAGAAAGGAAACCATTGTTCATATCCTCATCGTGTGCTAATCCCATGAAGCGCCACGTTGTTAAGCTCTCAGGAAGGGTGAACTTAATACTTACGTTACCGTTCCCATCTGTCTGCAACTGCGGATAGAAGAAGGCAGTCTCATTGAGGTTCTCACGCATAGAAGGCTTTACAGTCTTCGTTTTGTCCTTTTCTTGCTTTATCTCCTCATCTTTCTTGATAACAGGAGCAGTAAATTTCACTTCCGATCCATTGTCATCTTCATAGCCATCCTTAGCAACCTCGGCCATAGCAGACTCCTCTTTCACAGCCTGTGCATCAAAAGTACGTGTCATACTCATCATCCTGTCGGATGTAGAAGAGTAATAACGTGTATCTGGAAAATCAAATTGTTGTAAGAAGCGGCTATCAAACTTTGAGAAAGACAACTGATCCACATTATAATAATGAAGGTTTGCATCAGCTGAAAGATAGAAGCCACTATAGCGAGGACTACGCCATTCAGCAAATGTATAGTTAAGTGAGAAGAAGCTGTTAAAGCTCCATGAATGAGACATAAGCTCGTCAAGACTCTTATCATAAAGCGTTGCCATCAACTGAGCATTAGCCGCCTTACCATCAGGACGATTAATGGTCACTGTCCATTCCTCCTGTTGTCCTGGGGTAAGCTTATTACGGAATGTCTTCCATTTCACTATTAAGTTCTTATCTGGTAACGGACGGCTAATCCTCTCAGAATGCCTATACAGAACGCCATTCTTTACCCAAGCATAATTAAGAAACAGCTCATCACCATACTCTTCCTTATATATAAACTTGCGTGTCATTATACTATTACTCTGATTGAAAGCACCTGTCTCAATCACTTTATCGCCTGAGAAGATAGAATAAACAACATATTGATTCTCATCGCTTGAGCCTACCTGCATATAGATAGGACCTCCATCACGAGGGAATTGGTTCCCACTCAGATAGAACCAGTCATGTGTCTCAATAACAGGACGCTTATCATCTAAAGAGAAGACAATAAAGTCCTGGTCTATTGTATCCGCCCCACAAATTGCATGTAGACGATATGTTCCAGAAGACAAAGCCTTTATAGCAACCTCTTCATTAGCCTTCACGGTCGTGTAATTGCCATATACATACTTACTCTTATCCTTCTGCTGTGTTACTATCACATATTTCACGGTACCATCAAGAGTATTTCCTGCAACATTATAGTAACCGAACTTTATCGTTTTAAGGCTATTGCGCAGATTCTCATAAGGGAGATTACAAGACAAGAACGTCTCTTTTGTGCCTATTGGTAACGACGCATAGCCCTCATGTGTCTCACCGGCAGCATCAGTCACCGACGCTTTCACGCTAAAACGATAGAATAGTGAGCGAAAGTCTTTATTACCGGCTTCTATTTCCTTCTTGACCTTGTCAGAAAATACAAAAGGTACGGTAACAACGAACTCACCCTTATCATCTGTCATAACGTCCTGTTCGTTCACACTTGCAACGTCTTCATAGAAGCTACACCAATAGCTTGTATTACGCGTGACAACGTAATGCACCTTTGCACCTTGTACTGGTACACCAGCAAAACTCTTAGCATGTCCAATCAACTTGATAGTGTCACCGATAGCATACTTATCCTTATATTCGTCAAAACTTACGTCAAACGTTGGGCGCTTATACTCATCTACCGAGAATGACTCATACCCTTTTGTACCGTAATCTGCCTTGATAGAGAATTCTCCAGTCAGTCCACTTGTAGGCAGCTCAAAGTCGGCTGCAGCAGTACCGAAGCTGTCTGTAGTCACTGACTTACGCCCAATCTCCTTATAATTAGCGTCACGTAAGATCATATCGAAGGTTAGTCCGCCTGCAGCCTTCGTCTTATAGCCTTGCTTTGTATTCTGATAAGCAATGACAGATGCGTACACTGTCTGTCCAGGACGATAGATACTCCTATCCGTGAAGACCTCAGTTACCAAGTTGTCATAGTTTCTCCCGCTGTAATCATACGAACTTTCCAGTCTTACTTCCCTAAAGGCTTTGTCCTTACTCGTAGCGACATAGATCTTTGGGGTATTGCTTTCCGTCTCAAACACAACCTCCCCTTTCTTGTTCGTCACCTGCTTCTTGACAACAGAAGGCTTACCATAATATTCTGCATAGGTAGCTCTAACCTTTACATCGGCTACTGGTTGCCCATCCACAACATTGACTACAACATACCGTGATAGCCCCTTCGGCTGCTGTTCAGACATGACATAGAGGTCACTAACATAGTAGAAAGCATACTCTGGCAGGACATCCTTATTAGAACTCTCTATCTTAATAAGGTAGACACCCAAAGGTAATGTAGGCATTAAGAAGGAGTCCTTCACCTCTTCATAGTCCTTATGACCAGTGTAAGTACGGTTGATTGTCTGCTTTGTTGCGGGCAACAGGCTTGCCATCAACTTATCCCTATCCTTCTCAACATTGACACGAAGGAGGTGATCTCCAGCCAGTCTCGTACGTGTAACAGTTACGGTAACATTCGACAAGTTGCGTGTATTCAGTCTAACCCAGTTATTCTTCTCCGACGAACTAACATTAGACTTATCAAAACGAGCATCGAACATCGGTTCTGTCAGTGACATACGGATATTACGTAAACGCACTATTCGCTTCCATGAGGCCCATCTAACGAGGGCATCATCAATATAAGCTATCTTCTTCTCAACGGGTGTGTCCTTGCCCATACATAGATAACGTTGTATTGCAACTTCCCCACTTATAGGTAAGTCGCTATACTCTTGCATGAGTGAGTCGAGCTTTGGGATACTCTCTTCCTTCTCCTCTATCCCCATCAAGGCCGTGTAGCAAGCTGCTTCTCGGTTTCCAACGCTTTTGTAATAACTATGTAGTTTATCGTAGTTGCCCACCTGCATACCAATAACATGCAACAGGTCGCCCTTGAAGATATTATCGTCTTTACCGATTTCTACCAACGGCTGAAAGTCAGCTGCTTTCTGGCTTGCCAATAGAGAAGGATTGGCAAGTGCCTTCCTAAAGTAGTCGTCAGCATTACCAGCATCTTCATTCCGATCTATCACACCCAAGACACAGTTGTAGATAGCCGATAAGACTTCATCCTTACCTTCTACCATCTTTGCCTTTGCCTTCAATCGTTTAAGCTCCACCTCAGCAGAGTCTGGAGCTATCTCTGTCCGTAACCTTGATGCCATCAGACTTGCTGCCAACACCTGTCCATAGGCTTTCTCCTTCTGTGCCTTCCGTTCAATCTGCTGCAATAAGCTGATTTGTGTCTTTGGCAGGTCCATTCTCTCTGCTTGATTTACTTGTTGCCATAAGACATCGAAACTCTGTGCTGTTACGCTGATAGGCAACAACAGAAATATAATTGATAAAATGATAAGGGATTTTCTCATACTCTCTTTCTTTTTATTAATTGCAAAGATAATGATTTCAAAGGATATTTCAAAAGATGAACTATGTTTATTATAGAGTATTAATATTCCTACCTTATTATATAATTAAACGTATCAAAGCGTGTAAAGCCCATCTTCTCCAACTGCTGCCGACTCTCTTGTCGGTCTTTGTCTATGTTATATTTGGGTATCAAAGGTAAGCGAATAATCACCTTATCAGCATACCCGTTCGCTGCTAACCACTGAAGGTTACTGATTACCAGAGCATTGTCTTTACAAGTGTATGCCTTATAGATATCAGGGTTCATATCCTTAATATCCACATACCACAGCTTTATCAAAGGGGCAACAGACTTGACCCTCTCAAGCTGTACATTGAGTGACGTCTCTATTGTCAACATCCATTCAGGGTTCATTATGCCTGCAAAGGCCTTGATGAAGTCTGAATGTAAGAGGGGTTCACCACCTCCAAAGCAGATGCCACCACCCGTTGCCATAAAGTAGAGGTCGTCTATCTCCACCTCACTATATAACTCTCCTGGCATCATCCTGCACCACACCCCGTCAGCTTGTAAGCACTGAGGATTTAAGCAGTAGACGCAATGAAGCGGACAACCATGGAACCCTACCAATGTTGTTACGCCCTCCCCATCGGTAGAGAGCCTATGCCGATTGATGGCTATAAACGGTGATGTTAATTCTGACTGCATTTCTCTTGATGGGATTGTGGGGCTGTACTGTTTTCTAACTCTTTCTCTAAATACTCCCTGTCTATCTCTCCTACTTTGTCAAGAGAGGGTTCTAAACGGACAACCATATCGTTAGGATTACGAATAGACTTCACTGCTATCACCTTATCTATATACCCATAAGATGAGAACACGAGCGTGTCATTGCGGTTAACCTGCAAGGCAAACCTTCCATCTTCGCCCAAAGACACTCTCTTCTTACCTCCTTGTATAATAATATTAACCTCAGAAGCTGCCTCACCAGATGACGCATTAAGCACTCGCCCACTAATAGCTATGGAGTGCTTCAAATCTCTTGTGCGTGCTTCTGGCATAACTTCTGTCTCGCCCTGAACTAACATATCAGTAGAATCCTGAGCTTTGCTCTCAACGTTGCAAGCTTTGGGACTATTCTGACATGATGTAAGCGGGACCGTAGCAACACAAATGCCTGCAGCCAAGCCAGCCACTTTCATGCCCCATCCCTTGCGTTTCCGTTCTCTTAACTGTGTCTCTAAATAGCGTATCTCTGCCTCACAAGCAGGGCAAGTACCTGCACACTCCCCCTCATAGTGACACTCCTTAGGCTGATAGCTAATACCATTCGCATTTGCTATCTGCTGCCGAATACTCTTTAGTAGCTTACAAGTACTCTTCCCTTTCACCATAACCTTAATCTTTACTTACACTTCTTCGTCTTCTCCTTATGCGACTTCACCTTATAAGTCCTACGACCATATACATCATCGCCATATATTGTCTTCGTAACTACAGCAAGGTCTCCAAGTAACAAACTCCCATCGACTTTAAGAATAATAACATTATTCTCTGAACGTAAAAGAGAACTTACATGAACCTTTTGCTTCTTATAACCGATATATGAAATAACCAACGTCGTGCCTGACGGTACTTTCAAAGCAAACTGTCCATCTATATCTGTTGCAATGCCCTTGTTTGTTCCGTCTATAAAAACAGCTGCCCCTATCACTGGTTCTTTATTTTCTTCGTCTATGACCATTCCACGTACAACCACAGGTGATGCACAACTATCAGAAAGGTCTACTACCTTTATAGGGGCTTTCTTGGTTGTTTGCACAGGAGGGTTAGCCGTACTATCGGGCTTAACAGCTTGCGCAGCAGCAGTCATCGGCATTACCGTAGCGCAGATACCTGCTGCGATACCAGCCACCTTCATACCGAAGCCATTACCCTTACGTACCTTTAACTCACGTTCAAGGTAACGTATCTCCTCCTCACAAGCAGGACAAGTACCCGCACAATCCCCCTTGTGGTGACACTCTTTGGGTTGATAGCTGATACCATTAGCATCCGCTATCTGCTGCCGAATATCCTTCAGCAACTTACATGTACTCTTTCCTTTTGCCATAATCCTTATCCTTACTTACACTTCTTTTTATTCTTCTCCATGTGTGACTTTGGTTTATAAGTCATGTGACCATACACATCATCGTAGTTTGGCACAACAGTCACGACTCCTCCTGCTATTCCCGAAAAAACAATAGCTTCATCCTCCTCGAGCATAATAACATTATTGTCAGAACTTAAAAGAGAACTTACACGAACCTTCTTATCCTTACAACCTATATATGAAATAACCAACGACGTATCTGATGGTACTTTCAAAGCAAACTGTCCATCGATATTTGTTGCAATGCCCTTGTCTGTTCCGTCTATTACAACAGAAGCACCTATTACTGGTTCTTTATCTTCTGCGTCTATGACCATTCCACGTACAACCACAGGTGATGCACATCCATTAGAAAGGTCTACTACCTTTATAGGGGCTTTCTTGGTTGTTTGTACAGGAGGGTTAGCCGTACTATCGGGCTTAACAGCTTGCGCAGCAGCGGTCATCGGCATTACCGTAGCGCAAATACCTGCTGCGATACCAGCCACCTTCATACCGAAGCCATTACCCTTACGTACCTTTAACTCACGTTCAAGGTAACGTATCTCCTCCTCACAAGCAGGACAAGTACCCGCACAATCCCCCTTGTGTTGACACTCCTTAGGCTGATAGCTGATACCATTGGCATCCGCTATCTGCTGCCGAATATCCTTTAGCAGCTTACAAGTACTCTTTCCTTTTGCCATAATACTAATCTTTACTTACACTTCTTTTTATTCTTCTCCATGTGCGACTTAGGCTTATCAGTTCTACAACCACTCACGTCATCTTTATTTTCACCTTTACAGGTAGATTGTGTAGCTATACTTACAATGCCATCTAACATTGCATATCTGTCTTCCTCAAGCACTATAACATTATCATCAGAATGCAAAAGAGAACTTACACGAACCTTCTTTGTCTTGTATCCGATATATGAAATAACCAACGAAGTGTCTGGTGGTAACTTCAAAGCAAACTGTCCATCTACGTTTGTAGCATCGCCCTTGTTTGTTCCGTCTATAACAACAGAAGCACCTATCACTGGTTCTTTATTATCACTGCCAATGACCATTCCACGTACAACCACAGGTGATGCACAACTTTCAGAAAGGTGTACCACCTTTACATCGCCTTTCTTAGCTGTATGTACAGGACGATTAGCCGTACTATCAGACTTAACAGCTTGCGCAGCAGCGGTCATCGGCATTACCGTAGCGCAGATACCTGCAGCAATACCAGCCACCTTCATACCGAAACCATTACCCTTACGTGCCTTTAACTCACGTTCAAGATAACGTATCTCCTCCTCACAAGCAGGGCAAGTACCTGCACAATCTCCCTTGTGCTGACACTCCTTAGGCTGATAACTGATACCATTCGCATCCGCTATCTGCTGCCGAATATCCTTCAATAGCTTACAAGTACTCTTCCCTTTTGCCATAACTTTATTTCTTATTACACTTCTTTTCCTTATGCGATTTCGGTCCTTTCTTCGCCTTATGCTTCCCAAACATTTTATCGCATCCACCAAAGACTACAATTTCATTCATCATCGCCGAGTCCTCAGTAATATAAATATCATTATTCTTTTTATCTAAGAGTTCTTTAACTGTCACACTCTTTTTATAATAACCAACACCTCTCACCTCCAGTGTATCAGTTGGCAGAGCTTTCACAGCATAGTCGCCCTCAATATCGGTGACATCTCCTTTTTTTGTGTCCTGCGACTCAACAACGGCTCCAATAATAGGCTCCTTTGTCTTTGTATCGAACACCTTCCCACGTAAAAGAACAGCATCAGGGTGCCCATTGGTCAGGTCTACCGCTCTTATAGAATCATTCTTTATCGTTTTATCCTTAAAGTCAGGACTAATCTTACTCTCTGTTTGTACCATAGCAGCCATTGGCAATACTGTCACACAAACACCTGCTGCAATACCCGCAACCTTCAATCCCAATCCTCCACGCTGCTTGTTCCTCAGTTGTTCTTCGAGGTAACGAATCTCCTTCTCGCAGCCTGGGCAAGTACCAGAACACTCGCCCTCATGATGACACTCTACCGGCTTGTAGCTTATTCCATTCTCTTTCGCAATTCTCTGACGAACCTCTTTCAGGACTTTGCAGATAGCTTTCCCTTTTTCCATAAATTATCGTTTAAGTGTCAGAACATAATAGTTTTCGCCACAAATATATAAAAAAAAGAGGATAAACAAGAATGTTCTAACAAATTTGTTATGCGAGTGTTGGGTGGTGGGTGTTTAGTGTTGGGTGGTGATGAATTGCTTTGGTGGGTGATGGATGTTGGGTGTTAGGTGATGATGGCATGCTTTGGTGGGTGTTAGGTGGTGGGTGTTAGGTGGTGATGGCGTGCTTTGTTGGGTGTTAGGTGTTTAATGTTAGGTGTTGATGAATTGCTTTGTTGGGTGATGAGTGGTGGGTGTTAGGTGATGATGGCATGCATTGTAGGGGGTGTTGGGTGTTTAATGTTAGGTGTTGATGACGTGTTTTGTAGGGTGTTAAGTGTTTAATAATGAGTATTAAAGCGAGTTGTAGTAATTGTCCATTATATACCCACTAATACAAATATCATTGGTTCTCTTATGGCAGGATAGGCCTCCCCTCCTTCGAAGGAATTGTAGGGGATTTAGCAGCTTGGGGCTCCCCTCCTTCGGAGGGGTTGGGGGAGGTCCCCTCTATCCACCTTTCCCCTTGTCTATTTTTTCGTCCTTCTACATTTGAGAACGTGCCCTTCTTCGTTTGAGAACATGCCCTTCTTGGGGCAAGAGGAGGCCCTTCTTGGGGCAAGAAAGGCGTCTTCTCCAATGGAGTATGTAACGTCTTGATTTCTTGTGTGTTATAGACTCAATTACAGAGGAGATAGTTCTCGCATTTTGAACGAGTTAAGCACAATGATATGTAATGATTTCTTACTTCTTCACGAACGCCTTATAGAGATGATCTCACACCACATACTCCTCCCTGCGGAGGTTGAGAAGGAGGAAAGACCACTATTCTCATGCGTTCGACCGTGGGTAGAACACATCTGTTACGACCGTGCAATCTGTGAGAGAAAAAAGTAGCCAATCTGTAAGGAAACAGACAAATAGACCTTTGTTAGGAGTAGCAGACATACCAGACATACACACGTATAGACACAAAAATCCCCTCTACAAAACCATTCCTACGGTCGACACCGTTGGTTCTGAGAGGGGACAGTATAATTGTTTCAGCTCAACTGAGTTGTAATCGTTAATTGCCAGTGGTATTAAACTTAGAGAAATCCGTCATACGAAGCAGTTCCTCATTCGAGATCTTTGGGTTCTTTTTCATATATTCATCGACCGCCTCTTCGTAACGACTGTGATAGATGCGCTTCGTCATGACCTGATTAACAAGCCATTGTATCTTTCCTATTTGTAGATCACGCTCCACCTGCGGACGCGACTCAAAGTGTTGAAGAGGATAGACACTCATCAAATAGAAGGTCATACAGTCTGGTAGGATGTACTCACGCGACATCTGTTTGCGCTGTGTAGGCGAATAGAACTTCGCATACAATGGGTAGTTAGGTCCGAGATATTTATCCAATGAGATGCCTATCGTACCATTTCCGACCACAACACTCTGGTCTAAAGCCGATATCTGGGCATAGACTCTTGGTATGGCAACATTCGGCAAAAGTTGTCTCAACCGTTTGAAAGCCGAACTAAACTGGTGATCAAGGTCCTCCGTATTGGCATACTCCGACTCGACAGCGGCGATGACCGACTGTAAAGTTGTGTCTTGATAGAACTTCAAGAACTTAGTATTGATGTCAGGATCGGTTATCTCGCCTATCTTTACTACATCTTCTATTAGCGTACGAGTCTCAATAGGATACTCAGTATTCATCTGCTGGAGGGCAGAGAAGTCACCTGTTGTCAAATAACGATACTCCAAACGGTCATAGCGATCTATCTCAAACAATAGAGAGGAGTCTCTCCCATCATCTGATGTAAGCCTAAACTTACAACCAACGCAGGTGAACAGTACGACTACTAATATGTAATAGAGATATTTCACTGGTTACTTTTTACAATAATTGAGTATTCTCTGCAAAATTACTAAAAATTATTTTAAAGCGCAAGTGATATGCTAAAAATATTAAAAAGGCGTGCAATCTTTTCTTATTTTTATTCAGGTAGAGTCTCAAAGAGCTTATGTCCTTTCACATAATACTGCCAAAGAAGGGAATACTCCTTGCGCCCATCATGCGTACGGGACGGTAGTTTCTCTCTATGACCATCGCTCTTCTCAAGATGACTTGGTAGTCGTTCGAACTCGTGTCTCCACTTCTTAAAGGCACGACGTGCCGATAGGATCGCTTTGAACTCACCCCAATTACGCTTCTGTATCAGTGCTTGAAATGCTGCGAGATAGTCTAAGAACCATCTTACACGCATGACATGCTTCAACTCATCCTCTGGTAAGTTCTTCCACAACATAGTAAGGTTATTGCGGAAGTTCAGGAAGGTCTTACGTGGATTCGACTTGGGTAACGTACCGCCTCCGACGTGATAGACATAGCTCTCAGGGAAGCAGAAGATGCGTTTCCCCATCTGATGCAGGCGCCAACAGAGGTCTATTTCCTCATTGTGGGCAAAGAAACGCCCATCTAAACCGCCTGCTGTCCAATAGTCTTTAGCACGTATCATTAGGCAAGCACCTGTTGCCCAAAGCACTTCCTCACTGTTATCATACTGCCCATTATCGTCCTCCACCGTGTCAAAGATACGTCCTCTGCAGAACGGATAACCGTAACGGTCAAGGAAGCCACCCGATGCTCCCGCATACTCAAAAGCGTCAGGATTGGCCACAGAGAGCAATTTCGGCTGACAAGCCGCTATGTCTTCATGGGCTTCCATCTCCTCTATGAGCGGTGTTAACCAGTGGTGCGTCACCTCGACATCACTGTTTAGTAGCACGTAATACTCACTGTCTACCTGCTTAAGAGCACGGTTATACCCCTCAGCAAAGCCATAGTTCTCCGGCAACTCAATCACCCGTAAGTAGGGATAAGTAGCTTTTAGCCATGCAACAGAATCGTCTGTTGAGGCATTGTCAGCAATGATTATCTCGGCTTCATTACGTGAAAAATTCAGCACAGAAGGCAGGTATTGCTCCATCATGCTGCGTCCGTTCCAGTTTAGAATGACAATGGCTACTTTCATAAGAGGTCTGCTTTTAATGAGCTCTGGTCGAAGTTGAACTCGCCTAAACGTACTCGGAGGATTTGGTTGTCATACTCCTCTTTTGCCTGTGCAGGCGATAGCTCCACACGAATATAGTTGTCTGTGAAGCCATGCATAGCCTTTCCACGTGCGGCTTTCTCGAAGAGTACGTTGGCTTCCTGCCCTATGTGCGCCGCATAGAAAGCCCGTGTCTTCTCGTCCGACAGCTTCAAGAGCTTGTGAGCACGGTGTTTCTTCTCACGGTCGTCTACCACGTAAGGAATTGACAGGGCCGCTGTTCCTGGGCGTTCAGAGTAGGGGAAGACATGCAGTTGGGTGATAGGAAGGGAATTGAGAAAGTTATAACAGTCCTCAAAAAACTCTGGTCTTTCACCACGAGAACCCACCATTACATCCACACCGATAAATGCTTTCGGCATCTTCTCCTTAATGAGTCGTATCTTGTGGGCAAAGAGCTGCGTGTCATAACGGCGGTGCATCAACTTCAACACCTCGTCAGAACCACTCTGAAGGGGGATATGGAAATGAGGCATAAAGGCTCGTGACTCGGCGCAATAAGCTATTAAGTCATCGTCAATCAGGTCGGGCTCCAACGAACTAATGCGGTAACGCTGTATTCCCTCAACCTTATCTAATGCCTTGACAAGGTCTAAGAAGCTCTCGCCAGTGGTCTTTCCAAAGTCACCTATGTTCACTCCCGTTAGCACAATCTCCTTTCCTCCCTCCTTGGCAGCCTCCTCTGCCTGTGCAACAAGCGACTGAATGGTAGGGTTACGAGAGAAACCTCGTGCAAAGGGAATCGTACAATAAGTACAGAAGTAATTACATCCATCTTGCACCTTAAGGAAGTAGCGCGTGCGATTACCACGTGAGCAACTTGCTTGAAAACTCTTGATATCCTTCGTCTTAACAGAGTGGTACTCCCCTTCCTGTGCTTCTTCCTTAGCAGAATCGACCTTATTCCATGCGTCACTAAGGTACTGCACGAGGTCAGCCTTCTCATTACTCCCCAAGACAAGGTCAACTCCTTCTATCTTCGCCACCGTTGCACTCTCAAGCTGAGCATAGCAACCTGTCACAATGACAAAGGCTCCTGGGTTCTGACGGACCATACGATGAATGATCTGACGGCACTTATGATCGGCAACCTCAGTGACCGAACAGGTGTTAATCAGGCAGATGTCTGCCTGCTCTGTCTTCTTCGCTTCACGCACGCCCATATTATATAAGGTACGCGCGAAGGTACTTGTCTCTGAGAAATTGAGCTTACAACCCAACGTATAGAACTTGGCTGTCTTGCCTTGAAATGCTGCTGTATCTATCATATAACCTGCAAAGTTACAGTAAAATGAACACATTACCAAAGAAAAGAGGCCGTTTGCACATTATAAAAAGGTAAGAAAGACAAAGAAAAGAAGATTTTTCACGCCAAGAGAAGACTTTTAGATAGCAAAAAACGAAGCCTTTTCAAATTGTGTAGGCACACATCTAAAACGTTAACATTTATTTACTATTTGTATATAGCTGATTATCAACACCTTGCAAGAACACCGCTTTCAAAGAACAAAAAAAGTCCTAAAAATATTATTGCCGTATAAAAAAAATACTTACCTTTGCATCGTTTTAACAAACAAATGATTGTTTTACAGATTTAAAAAAGCAAAGAAATGAAGAAATTAGTTTTAATGTTCGTAGCTATTGCAGCTATCTCTTTCGCATCATGTGGTGGTAACTCTAAGCCAGCTGCAAACGCTGACTCTACTGCAGACTCAACTGCTGACTCAGCTATGGTAGATAGCGCTAACGCTGACTCAGCTGCTGCTGACTCAGTTGCTCCAGACTCTGTTAAGTAATTCAGAGTACGAACAGAAAAAGAGAGAAATTGGCCGCAGGACATTGTCCTGCGGTTTTTTCGTTTATAGACATAAGGAAATTCAGACGAAGAGCACATCTAATGCAGAATTCATAATTCAAAATTCATAATTATGATTAGTTTTAATTCAGAATTCAAAATTCAAAGTTCATAATTATAATTACCACTATTGCTGTAGACAAGATGACTAAACCACTTTGAGACAAAGTAAGATTAAGACAGGGTAACAGAAGAAAAAAGACAGTATAAAATAAAGACAAAGTAACAGAGAAACGTTTCTTTGGTTGACAAGGTAACAAGTTGACAAGTTAACAAGTTGCTTGTAGACAGAGTAAATGAAAGACAAAGTAGAAGGACAAAAGTTGAATTAGATTAAGATAGGGGAACAGAAGAACGATTGATTTTCGCATACTTCTGCCTTTTTAATTCTCTATAGCTTTTGTAAGAAGCATAACTTTTGTAAATAAAATTCTAAGACTGAAAACAAGAAGGGCGTAGATTGGCTTCCAATTAACGCCCTTTTGGCTTGCCAAAGACGCCCTTTTGAGGTCCAAGTAACGCCCTTTTAAAGCCTCACTAAGCACCTTTTACATTTGCATTTCACAAGTATTTGATTATCTGTGGATTACGAATGCGACAAAAAAGAGCGTTTTTTATCTTTTTAGAAAGATACTCAACGATTTTGCGTCAATATTTTTCGCAACACATAATTATCTGTCTTTGAGACGTAGGTGTAGTGGGCTACGTCAAGTTACAAAGACAAGCAATATGCCGATAAGAGAATGAAAGGTGTTAGGAAACAATACCATAGTAATTAAAAAATATCCATTTTGTGGTCTAATGAGCGCGATTTAGGTTTAATACTTAGAACTTTTTAAAATCTGTAATGTATTGTATGTTTGTATCTATATCTATAATAGAATTATTATAATATTGTATATTATGCGTTTTTCGACACAAAAAAGCGAAAACAGACAATCTCTACTTCTTCTCCTTATATCTATATATCAGCGAATTACGATGCTTTTTATGCAAAATGGAGAAATAAAATAATGAAGTTAAGATTAATCTATTTTCTTCTGATTTTTATTATTTCTATTGTATTTCTTTAATATTTTCTTGTAAATCCGAAAAAGATGTTTTAACTTTGCAGTCGTAAATACTTTAGTAATGATGTATAAGATTGCTAATGTACAACGAAATTCAAGTGCTTTATATTTGTTGATTTCAAATATCTTAGTAGCACGAAATATACGGTGTACGCTATTCTTTCGTTTCAAAAGTTATGCGCACGTACAACATTCATAACACGAAATGCATAAAGGGGAATCATAAATTTCCCGTGATTGCTTTCTCCATTTTGGTGATATCTATTTAACGTAAACTTAGCATAAAACAAAAATCCACTAGTTAAATTTATAAATTAAAAGAGTTAAAAAACCTATGAGAAAAGTTAGATTCTTGTTGTTTGCATTGCTCGCATTGCTGTATGTGACCAATGTAAATGCAATCACAGTAGGTAACCAGTTCACTCGAGATGGTATTACCTACGAAGTAACCTTCATGGACAAAGCGCATGACGGACTGCCGGAACGTTATGAAGTGAAGGTAGTAAGTTCCACTGAAAGTGGTACTTTAACAATTCCAGAAAGTGTTTTGGACTTAAACAATCAGTACACTTTTAAAGTTACTGCCATAGCTTCTGCAGGTACATACACCAATGTGACCGCAGTTAATTTACCAAGTACGCTTAAGACTATCAACACAAATGCATTCTCAAATTCACAGATTACAACCATCAACATTCCTGCAGGAACTGATGATATCAAAGATGGTGCATTTGCTCAGATAGAGAATCTTACCGCAATTACTGTTGATGCTGGTAATTCTAAGTATACAGCAGAAGATGGAGTCCTCTATGAGACTACAAGCGGTAATAAGTATTTGAAAGCTTATCCAGTAGCAAAGGCTGGAACAACATTCACAGTTCCTAATGGTGTGTATGGTGTTTCTACTAATGGTTTCCAGCAGGCTAAGAATTTAACAACTATCAATCTTCCTGCTTCTATTCAGGATTTACCAACTACTAAGGAGGCTAATGGTTTCACATCAGCTAAAAATCTTACAGCTATCAAGGTTGCGGCTGGTAATACGAAATTCAAAGATGAAGATGGTGTTGTCCTAACACAGGATGGCAAGACATTGGTTGCATACCCATTCGCAAGACATGGAGTTGTAAACCCTGCTTATAATGGTCCTGTATCAACAATGCATCCGGGTGAGGTTTATGAAATACCAGCCTCTGTTGAGACCATAGGCAAGGGTGCTTTTGCTAAGGCAAAGGAAATAACAGCAGTACAACTGAACAATGTAAAGAAGATTAGCGAAGGTGCATTTTACTCTGTTCGTAACTTAAGAAACGTTGAGTTAGGTGCTTCTGTTGAGACAATCGAAAATGGTGCTATCTCTGACACACCAGACCTTACTCGTTTTGCTGTTGATAACAATAACCCTAAATATACTGCTGATGCAGAAGGTGTTATCTATACAAAGAATAAGGAAGAACTCGTACTCTATCCTTCAGGTAGAGCTGGTGCATATACAACCTTAGCTACTACTAAGAAGATTCGTAATCGTGCATTCTATTATGCACAGAAGGTTGAAAAAGTAAACTTCAATAGCGCATTAGAAATCATTGATAATGATGCTTTCCAAACTACTACGGCTCTAAAAGAAATAACCTTCGAAGCACCTTCAAGTTTAAAGAAAATTGGTACTTGGGTATTCGTTAACTCTGGCTTAACAAAGTTAGAATTGCCAGCATCTCTTAAAGAAATAGGTACGGCTGCATTTTATACTAATGGGAATTTGAAGACTGTTACAGTTGCAGATAATTCTCAATTAGAATCAATCGGTGCTAGTGCTTTTTATCAAAATAGTAATCTTGAGTCATTCACTTTCGAGGGTTCAACTGCTCTAAAGACTATTGGTCAAGCAGCATTCTCTAATGATACTAAGCTTGCAAGTTTCGACGTTCCTGCAAATGTTGAAACAATTGATAGGGCTGCTTTTGATGGAACATCTTCTATGAAGCATGTTACATTCCAGGCTCCTGCAAAGATTAAGAAGATTAATGAGGCTGCATTCCAGAATGCTAACGCCTTGGAAAATATCAACCTACCCGAAGGTTTGGAAGAGATTCAGAAGGATGCATTCAACAAGTGTACTTCATTGACAGAGATAGGTATCCCTGCTTCTGTAACAAAGATTGACCCAACAGGTTTCCAGCAAGCTGAGAAATTAGAAAGATTTGATGTTGATAAGAATAATACCGTTTATTCAAGTGTTGACGGCTTCTTGTTGAGCAAGGATAAGAAGACATTGGTTTCTTTCCCTCCAGCAAAGGCTGGTACATACTACACACTGTTGCCTCCAACCATTGAGACAATTGGTGCACAGGCATTCTATGCTATCAACAAGTTGGAGAATATTACTATCCCAGAGAAGGTAAACAAAATTGAGAAGTTTGCATTCGATCAGCTTGTGAATCTGAAGACTATTGCTTTCTTGGGTAAGCAACCAATCCCTGCTGCAAACGTAGATCCTTCAGCATTCAATCCTCTAAACGTCAAACCTTCTACAATTGAACTTAGTGTACGCAAAGGTTCTGAGACAGCATATGGTGCTAATACTGTATGGAATAAATTCAAACAGATAGGAGTTTCATTCTTTGAGGAGACTAATGGTACTGGTAATGGCGAGACAGAATATTTCCCATTGTCACAAAAGGCTGTAATGATTGTTGATACAAAGGCAGACGTATATACTTACGTTGTAAAGCCTACGGTAACAAATCATTTGGACAATCATAAATATGAGGTTCGCCTTTGGAATGACTACGCATTGAAGGATAACACAACTAACATTGAGGAGATTGTCTTCAAGAATTCCCTTGACTATATGGGTCTTGATGCTTTCAAGAAGCAGGATGGCACATCAACTGTTAAGCGCATCTACTTCACCGCTACTGCTCCTACAAAGGATATGAGTGCAACGAAGTGGGAATACATTGATAACTCAGGTAACTATACTCAGAATGAGTTTGGCTCAGACTTGAAGATTTACGTTAAGAAGTCTGTTGAGAATGATTATAAGAACGCAAAGGGATGGAAGAATCACTATGCTGATCAAATCTCTTATAAGATCCCTGGCGAAGTAACAATTCAGAACTTGTGGGGTACTTTCGCTCGTGAGTTTGATGCTGACCTCGGTATTTATAACCGTGAAACTGGTAAGGGTAAGGTTGCTGCTTTCGTAGCACAGAAGTCTGCTGACGTAAAGGTTCCTGACCCTGTTCACACATTCGGTATCTATAAGTTCAAGGTTGAGAGTATTGATATGCACGGAGGAGCTTCAGGTGATGAATCTTATGTTCCGGCAGACAATGGTGTACTCATCGAAGCAAGACAAGGTCGTACATTGCCATCAGACTTCTACTATGCAATTGGTGAGAAGGACAACACACCTTACACTATCACCCACAACATGATGACAGGTGTTACTGTAAAGAAGGTTGTTGTTAACTCAACAACAGCTGATCCTCTCTACGCAATGTCAAAGAGTGAAGGTTTGTTCAAGTTAATCAAGCCAGGAACTTCTTTCAACTTCCCTGTTCACAAGGCATACGCAAGACCAAAAGACACCTTCAGTGGCGCTGCTAAGGTTCAGCCAGTCTTTGATGAGGAAGATAACAATGGTGTAACAGGCATTGAGAACATTGAGAATACTACAACAACTGACAAGAATGTTTACTATAACTTGCAAGGTCAGCGTGTAGAAAATCCACAACATGGTGTGTTTATCCTCAATGGCAAGAAGGTAATCTTAAAGTAAAGAGTTTACTGACAACAAATGAGAGGCTTCTCTCGCAAGCCTCTCATTTACACAACAAACAAATCAACTTTAGAACTTATTCTAAAACAAGACTATTATGAGAAAGAAGAAATATACCATACCTACCACAATATGTCAAAGTGTTGAGTCAGAGACATTGATGTTAACTGCGACTACAGCTCGTACAACTACTAATCAAGAAGCTTCAACTGGTCAGCAAGGTGGTAACCCAATACCACAAAATGGTTATGCCGATGAAAACGATGTAGGCGCAAAGGAGTCACCATTCTCCTTTGATGAATATGATTCTGATTGGGATGATTAATATAGGAGTGATATCTTAGTTTTTAGATTAGGAGCAGGTTCTTTTTCAAAGACCTGCTCCTTTTTATTTGTCTTAAATAAGACTGTACAGAAGTCCTGAGTGATAAGAGTCCGTCTAAGTTTAGAACTATAACGAAGTTGACAGGTTAACGAGTAGACAAGTTAACGAGTTGCTTGTAGACAGGGTAAATGAAAGACAAAGTAACAGGAGAACGATTATTTGGTAAAAAAGGTAACGAGTTGCTTGTAGACAGGGTAAATGAAAGACAAAGTAACAGGAGAACGATTATTTGGTAAAAAAGGTAACGAGTTGCTTGTAGACAGGGTAAATGAAAGACAAAGTAACAGGAGAACGATT
>ERZ772945.384-NODE-384-length-36015-cov-8.994689_pt1 | contig 36015 bp, 30 predicted proteins | sample MGYA00511681_ERZ772945 | MGnify/ENA primary metagenome ERZ772945 (study PRJEB29015, sample SAMEA2737943) | human oral metagenome | biome: human oral; feature: human-associated habitat; material: dental | place: China | collected 2143 ...
TCTGGATCGTATTGCTGGCATTCGCCCGCTTGACCTGGATGAATGTCACTGCCGCCAGCAGCAGAGCCGCCGCTGTCAGTAGCGCACCCAGGCGCTTGAGAATTTTCTTCATTTTTCCTCCTCATTTACACTGCCGACGATACTTTTGCCAAGAGATCTTGATCAAGGAACTTGGATGAGATAATGCTATCATCTCAAAGTTGGAAAATCCCCCTAACAATTGCATTGATTCGGATATTTTCAACAAAAATTGCTCTTTGATACTTACTCGCCACGACACTCCATAGTCGCAAATAAAACCTGCGCCGCCAGACACACGCAAAAAGAGACAGATCCCCGCAGGAACCCGTCCCATATTTGGCAACCGCCCATCTATATTTTCTTCCGACAGACTCTTTAAGCAGACTCTTCCCTCATCCCCCCTGTCGAAACAGACAGGAAAATACGCTCCGCATGAATGCGCTGTCCCCCGCCTAAAGACCCGCGTACAAGGACCATAACATACGATTTATCCAAAGATCGACCGCATTGACGACAAGTCTCTTCTGTCATTGGCCGGCTGCATTTCCTCCCTGAGAAGAGGAATGTCTCTTTCCTGGGCCCGATACCAGTCCGCGATCGGCCGGTAGTCAATGACTCCCTGTCCGATGAGACAGCCCTGATACTGTCCCCGTTCGTCCAGGACAAAATCCTTGATGTGCATGGCCTCCACATAAGGGCCAACCAGATCCAGCCAGTCCTTCCAGTAGAGCTTCTGATCCGTTTGGTTCGGGAATTCCAGCAAATTAGAGGCATCGAAAATAATCTTGAGGTGTTCCGGGTCTTGTATAGTCTCTAGCAGCTCCCTGACCCTGTCGACATTTTCCAGAGGGTGCCAGCAGACCGGCTCGATTGCAGCCTTCTGCCCATAGCGGTTTGCCGCCTCCACAATTTGCCTGACGCTCTCCAGCATACAGGGCTTCCAGATTCTTTTTTCCTCGGCGCTCAGGTGAGGATAGGCCGTCTCGCTCCCCACAAGTCCGGCCCCGAGCACCTGATTCCACTCCAGGCACTGACAGAATGTCTTCACCGCCTGTGTCCGAATCTGCTCATCGGGATTTCCCAGATCCATGTAGGCGCCGAATACAGATATTTCTATCTTCACCTCCTCGAATTCACGTCGGATCTTCTCCAGCAGAGGCAGACTGATATCCTCATAAGAATCGATCTCCAAAAAAGCCTTTGGAAGAGCCAGCTGACAGCAGTGATAGCCTCTTTCCGCCAAGAGCTGCGCCAGATCGTGAATTCTGTGCTTCCCATAATCATGCGCCCGAACGCCAAGCTTCACTTATATCCTCCTCGCTTTCTTTAAACGCTATCCCCTATCACTCATCCGTCAGCCCCCAGACTTGGAGATTTTAAGACCATCCGTCTCTTCTACTGAACGATCTCACCATTTTCATCCCAGAGGTCATGCCAGTCCCTGGCCCCCGGCCACAGGAAGACCTGACCCTTGACCAGACGGTTGTTGGACTCCAATAACTGAATCCTGTCCATCTCCTCTTCTGTCAGAGGATCACCGTCAATGGTGCTGGCAAGATTGCTGACGTATTCCGCCTCATGCACAGAGAAGGGAATGGGAATCGCCCCCCTCTGCACTGCCCATTTCAGGCAGATCAGGGCAGGATGGCACTTGTGAGCCGCCGCGATCTCCTGCATGATCGGCGTCTTCATATCGGCGACATCACCGGGCTCCATATCCCGCTCCGGCCTCTGGGGAGAACCGAGCGGCATGAAGCCGACCGGCTGGATTCCATGTCCCCGCAAATAGCAAAAGAGCTCTTCCTGCTGAAAGCATGGATGCTCCTCAAACTCACACATGGCTGGCTTAATCCGGCAGAGCGGCAGGACCGCTTTGAGCTTGGGAATCGTCATACTGGACATTCCGATCCCGCGGGTCAGCCCCATATCCACCAGGCGCTCCATCTGCCGCCAGGTCTTCATGAAGCGCTCAACTGAAAAGGGCTTGGAATCGGGATTGCGGCTGTCAACGTCACAGTAAGGCGCATGATAGTTAGGGAAGGGCCAGTGGAGGAAATACATATCCACATAATCCAGCTTCAAGTCCTTTAAGCTCTTTGCCAGGGCGATCAGGATATCACCATCTCCATGCATGTCATTCCAGGCCTTGGTCATAATGAAGAGATCCTCTCTCTTACAGATGCCGTCGCTGAAAGCCTTCTGAAAGACATCTCCGATCATGGCTTCATTGCCGTAGCAGGCGGCGCAGTCAAACATACGGTAGCCCGCCTTGATTGCCCCGTACACTGCCTCTGCCACCTGGTCTGCCGTAAAGCGGTCAGACCCAAAGGTCCCCATCCCGATGCACGGCGCCTCTCTGCCGTCATTCAGCATAATTTTTGGAACACTGTCCGGATGAATTGTCTGCATACTAAATCCTCCTGTCTCTTTCATTTGTGATTCTGTTATCTATCCTGTTCTTACAGGCCGAACAGCCTGGTAAAATCTCCTCGAAAAGATCTCTCCCGGCCCGAAACAGCCTGATAGAAGCCTCTCTCAAAGATCGTCCCGGCCTGAAACAACCTGATGGAAGCCTCTCTCAAAGATCGCCCCGGCCTGAAACAACCTGATGGAAGCCTCTCCTAAGAGCTCGGCCTGTCCCGAAAATATCTCCATCCCGGACACAACTCAGATTTCCTCAATCTCAACCAGCGGATAGATATCTTCCATATCCTCCTTCACAAAGAAGCCGGTCTCCTCGCGAAGGGCCGCGGCAGCGGAAATGGCGCTGGCCCTCCTCAACATTTCCTTCAGGGAGAGCCCCTGGCTGAGGCCGAGGGCAAAGCCGGCGGTCATAGAGTCCCCGCAGCCCACGGTATTGACCGCGTTGATTTTGGGAACTCTGGCTCTGTAAGTGCCCTCATCGCCGACCGCCAGGGCCCCGTCGCCGCCAAGGGACACGACGACGATCTCCACCCCCTTTGCGTGCAGGATCTCTGCCGCACGCAAGATATCTTCCAGGTGATCGCAGCTCTTGCCGGTGAGCATGCGGATCTCATCCAGATTGGGCTTGATCATGGTCGGCCCCGCCTCAATCCCCCTTTCCAAGAGCTCTCCGCTGGTGTCCAAAATTACCTTCTTTTTGGCTTCTTTACAGATCTCAATCAGGTCCTGATAGGCTGATCCGTCCAGCCCCCTGGGTACGCTGCCGGACAAGGTCACCACATCCGCTTTTTGCACAAGCCCGGTGAACTTGTCCCGAAAGGCCTTAAAATCGTCTTCTCCCACAGTAAATCCGGGCTCCAGGTATTCCGTCTGGATATGATTGACACTGTCCCAGATATTGATGCAGGAACGGCTCTCCTCCTCCATATGATAAAAGGCCGGCGTAATCCCCATGGGACACAGAGCCTCCTCGATGTAACGGCCCGCATAACCTCCGACGAAGCCGGTGGCCAGAACCTCAGCGCCCGCAATGGCGGCGGGCTTGGACACATTTAAGCCCTTGCCTCCGGGACAGCTGCTGCACTCTATCACGCGGTTGACCTCGCCCATTTTCGCGTTCTCAACCACGTATCGCCTGTCAATGGCGGCATTTAATGTCACTGTCAGTATCATTCTTACGCCTCGCTGTCGATGAGAATCTTCCCCTTCACCGCCCCCGGCTTCTTGTAGAGCTCAAAGGCCTCATCGATCTTGCTCAGAGGGATGGTGCGAAAGACAAATGAGTCGTCCAGCTTTAAATCTCCGCTGGCAAAATAGTGAGCCACCAGTTCCCACTCATGTCCCGGGAAAGGGGCACTGTAGGACATCCAGGACCCGGTCAGTCGAAACTCCTTGCGGTTGAGATTCTCCCACTCCCGCACGGAGAAACTGAGCTCTCTGGTAGGCGTTCCGATAAAGCACAACTCGGCCTTGTTTGCCGCCAGCTCAAATGCCATCTTCATTGTGACGGTATTGCCTGCCGTCTCAAACACGTAGTCGAAGCCCTTTCCGCCCGTTATGGCCTTCGCCTCCTCCATGAAGCCCTCCCGCGAGCTGTTGATTCCCGCGGAGGCGCCCAGGCGCATTCCAAGCTCTAATCTCTCATCTACAATATCGAAGACGACGATCTGCCTTGCCCCAAAGATTTTAGCCCACTGCAGAGTCATCATGCCGACCGTCCCTCCCCCCAGGACAGCAACGGTTCTCCCTCCGACATAATTCGTCCTCTCCAGGCCGTGCAGAGCCACCGTGGCCGGCTCGAAAAAGGCCCCCTGGCGGAAGGAAACCGAATCATCGAATTTCACGGCGTTTGTCTCCGGTACACAGACATACTCCGCGAAGCTCCCGAAGGAATGCGAACCAACGAAATCATAGTTCTTGCAGAGCGAATAGTTCCCCTTCTGACAGTCCTCGCACTTCATGCAGGGAATCAGAGGAATCCCCGCCACGCGGTCGCCCGGCTTTAAGCTCGTCACATCTTCTCCGACCTCCTCCACGGTTCCCGAGAACTCGTGTCCCAGGACAATGGGATAAAAATGCGCCGCCCGGCCGTTGACCCTGGGAATATCAGACCCACAGATCCCGGTATATTTCACCTTGATCAAAACCTGATCTCTCCGGGGAACCGGTTTTTCAATATCCTCATAGCGAATGTCGCACATGGCGCGCAGCAGGCCGGCCTTCATCGTCTTTGCTGTCAACTGTCTCCTCCCTCTCTCATCATATCCTTGAGCTGGTCATATAACTTCCGATAGTTCCTGTAATTGGCCTCATAGACAAGCCTCTTATCCGGGTCGGGCAGGTGTCTTCTTCGGACCTCAACGGTCTGATCCACCGCCCGGTCAAAATCCTCATACAGTCCGACGCCGACTCCGGCCAAAAGAGCTGCTCCCAGCGTCGTCGCCGTGTCAGACGCCGGTACATCGACGGGCTTGCCGGTGACATCCGATTTGATCTGGGTCCAGAGAAGAGAGTTGGCGCTTCCTCCCATGGCGCGAAGGACATCCACCTTGACTCCCAGGGACTCAGCGACATCGAGATTGTGCTTTAGGGAAAAGGCAACCCCCTCCATAGCCGCGCGAATCAGATGCCCCTTGGTCTTGGAAAAATCCAGTCCATAGAAGACGCCCTTGGCCTTTGGATTCCAGATCGGAGAGCGCTCTCCCGCCATATAGGGGAGGAAGATCAGCCCCTCGCTTCCGGCCGCTACGGCATCCGCCTCCTCATTCAAAAGATCCAGGGACTTTCTCCCCTGCTTTTCAGCAAGGACTCTCTCACAGGCGCCAAATTCCTTCTCCAGCCAGCGCATCACACCGCCGCCGCCTGTGGTCCCGCCCTGTAAGAGCCAGCGATCCGGCACGACATGACAGCCTAAAATCAGCCTCGCGTCTCCCCGCGGCTGGTCCATGCAGATGCTCATCCCTCCGGCCTGACCTCCTTGCTCCTGGGTCTGTCCCGGATGCAGGACACCCGTTCCCAGGGCTCCGCAGGCGGCATCCAGACCACCGGCCACAACCGGGATTCCATGGCAGAGTCCGCACTCTTTGGCCGCCTGAGCCGTCACCTTTCCCACAATGGCATGGCAGGGATAGATGTCCGGAAAAATATCTGTGGAAATGCCCATATCCCCGGCCATATCGGCATCCCATCTTCCCCTTGCCATATCAAAGCAATGCAGGCCATAGCCCTGCGACAGGTCCTGCGAGAGATGACCGGTCAGACGATACGCAATATAGCTGTTGGACTGTAGAATCCAGCGGATTTTCCCGTACAGTTCAGGTGTCTTCTTCTGATACCAGAGGATCTTTGGCGTGGTGTAGGAGGGCTGCAGGGGATTTCCGCACAAATCGAAGATCCTGTCTGCTCCGATTTTGGCATTCACCTCCCGGCAGATCTCAGACGCTCTCGTATCCATCCAGATGGGCGTCCTGCAAAGAACCTGTCCCTCATGATCCAGGGCGACGGCAGACCAGCTCTGGCCGGCAATTCCAATCCCTGCGATCTTTCGCGGATGAATGTGGCTCTTTTCTAAGACCCCGGGAAGTGTCCGGCAGACCGCGTTCCACCAGTCCTGCGGATCCTGTTCCGCCCAGCCGGGGTGTGGATAATAGACCCTGTAATCGCCCGTCCCGGAGGCCATCAAGCGCCCCTTTTGATCAAAGACGGCGACCTTGCAGGCGCTGGTCCCGATATCAATTCCCAACAAGTATGTCCCCATAAATTCCCCTCACAGATGTTCTGTCCGACAATATACTTCAGACTGCCAGGATTTTCCCGGATGCGTATCATTCTGCCCGGTATAAATACAGTTCTCTCAGATGTCCGGGGTTTCCTCCCCATCGCAAACTTCCTGACGACATGCAGACAATCCTTCCTCAAGCGCCGAGATTATCCTGTCCGCTAATTTGCCCGGATTCCCTGCATGTAAGCAATTCTTCCTCAAGTGCCCGGAATTACCCTCTCTGCAATTTCCTGTTAGAAAGCCCAGTCCTCACCTCTTCTGCCCTGACCCCGACGGACTTCCCCTCAACGTAATCGGTCGGCAGCACCACGGTTTGCGTCGGCCTCCCGGCATCGCCCGACAGGCGGGTCAAGAGCAGGTCCACCGCCTCCCTGGCAATCTCCCTGGTGGGCTGGGTGATAATACCAAGACGGGGGGCAATTGCCTTGGCAAACTCCAGATTGTCAAAGCCGATTACAGACAGCTCTTCGGGAATCCGAATCCCGGACTCGTTGATTTCTATCATGGCTCCGACTGTCATCTCGTAATTGGCGACAAGAACAGCCGTGATCTCAGGTTCTTCCTCCCGGAGCTTGTGCATGGCCCTGGCCCCGCCCTGAATCGTGTAATCACCGCAGACGACCATAGAATCTGAGACTTCCAATCCGGCGTCTGCCATGGCCGCCTGAAAGCCCCGCCTTCTGGCGGCGGCAGTATAGATATCCTGCGGACCGGTAATCAGTCCGATTTTTGTGTGCCCGGCTGCCCGGAATCGATCCACCGCCTTTTTGGCCGCGTCTTCGTTATCGACAAGCACACAGTCCGCGTCCAGCCCTCTGATCTTTCGATCAAGGACAACCACGGGACGCTTGCGGCGCAGGAAGGCCTTTAAAATTTCTCCGTTCTCCCCTGTCGGCATGACCATCAGGCCGTCCGCCCGCCTGCGCAGCAGAAAGGCAATGGCTTCCCTCTCTCGCGCGGGATCCGTGCGGCAGTCGCAGAGGATGGTCGCATAGCCCTTCTGCCGCAGAATATCTTCCGCCTCGGAGATAATCTCGGCGCAGAAGACATTGTTGAGCTCCGGAATCAAAATCCCGATCGTCCTGGTCCGGTTGGTCTTCAGGCCCCGGGCTGTCTCGTTGACTTCAAAGTGCAGCTTTTCAATCGCCGCCTCGATCTTAATCCGGTTCTTCTCCCGGACATTTCTCCCATTCAAATAGGAGGATATGGTCGCCAGACCAAGCCCTGTCTCCCGGGCAATATCCTTGATGGTCGCTCCCATAGATGCTCCTTGTCCTTCAGACAAATGCCTTTCCCACACATCCGCACATTTTCATGCGGGCAATCACCTGTTCTTTGACCGCCTCCATGGCAACCAGTCCCAGCTTCTTGGGATCATAGGTCTTCGGAGCCTCGGCAAGCAGCTTCTTCACCGCGCCGGTATAGGCGACGCGAAGCTCAGTGGCGAAATTCACCTTGCACATCCCCTTGGACACGCACTCTCTGACGTCCGACTCACTGAGACCGGAAGCCCCGTGGAGCACCAGAGGAGCCTTGACCTTGGCAGCGATCTCCGCCACTCTTTCCTTATCCAGCACAGGCTCTCCCACATAAAAACCATGCGCTGTCCCGATGGCTACTGCCAGAGACGAAACGCCGGTCAACTCCTCAAATTGCCTGGCCTGATCCGGATCCGTATTCTGATCGGCATGCGCTTTTAAGTCATCCTCCTTGCCGCCGACCCTGCCGAGCTCAGCCTCCACCGGAATTCCGACTGCACAAGCCACATCGACCACACGCCGGGTCAGTGCGGCATTCTCCTCAAAAGGAAGCTTGGAGCCGTCAATCATGACCGATGTATATCCTGCCTTGATGGCCTGTATCGCGAGCTCAAAGCTGTCCCCATGGTCCAGATGGAGACAGACCGGGATCTCTGTCTTGTCCGCTTCCGCCCTCACCATGGCGACAAAGGTCTCCAGCGAACCGTAGCGGACCGTCGAGGGAGTCGTCTGCAGCATGACCGGCGCCTGCGCTTCCTCCGCGGCGGCGATGACCGCCTTGACCATCTCCATATTCTCTACATTGAAGGCTCCCACTGCGTAACGCCCTCTTTGGGCATCCGCAAGCATCTTGTCTGAAGTGACAAATGACATTTTCTCCTCCTTATGATTGATTATATCCGATAGCTTCTTATTTCCTTTTTCCCTGACATTACAAATCATCACAAAATCCGAAACGTTTCGGATTTATCTGTTCTAAGAGTAATTGACAGGGGATGAATTTACAAGTCCCTCTGGCAAGTATTGCGTGTTTTTTGACAAATATTTCACAGTTCCTGCGATGCTATTATTTCACGAGAGTTTTTTATTAGAAAACCCGGCCAATCTGCATTCTGAATACAGATTAGCCGGGCTCATAGGACCCAGACCCCTGATATTTTATTTCCGAAACTCAGGATCCAATATTTTATTTTGGGACTCCGTGCTCCGATATTTCATTCACGGGGTTTTTGCCCCGATATTCATTTGCAGGGCTCAGACCTTACAGACCTCCTGTCTCTCTTTCCCCGGATCAGCTAATCCAGATGAAAGAGGGGCTTTAAATCCACCGCCACCGGACTCTTGTCCGGGTTGGTCTCCATGATGTCCGCCATGAAGTCCCACCACTTGCGGTTAATCGCGGTGTCCGCCCCCTGGTTCCAGACTTCTTCATCCTCTATCTCGATATAGGCGAAGAGAGTCAGTGTCTCGCGGTCCAGGAAAATGGAATAGTTTTTGCCTCCGTGCGCGTGAATCATTTCAACCATCTCGGGCCAGAGTTCCCTGTGGCGGCGCTCATACTCCGCCTCCTGACCCGGATAGAGTTTCATCTTAAATCCCTTGACCATTAATATACACTCTTCCACTCGTTGATATTGCTGGGATCAAATTTGAAGGGAGCGCCCAGGATAATCTCGGTGCCGCCGTCAGAAGCCTTAACAACCTTATAGTCGCCCAGATCACACTTGAAGGTATCTCCCTCATTTCCCTTGATGCTTCCCGTCACAAGAGCTGCTGACGTATAGGCTCCAAGAGCGCCTAAGTCAATGGGGTTCCAGAGGAACATATAGGGGCAGGAATGTGCGTCGTCATTTCCGATGTAGGCTGCCATCTCAGAGGGAAGTCCCAGTCCGGTCAATTTGACAGAGGACTTCTTGTCCTGCAGAACCTTGGCCGCGGCAGAGATACCTACTGTCGTGGGGGAGCAGATGACCTTGAGCTTGGGATACTTCTGCAGGAGGGCCTGGGTCTGATCCGTAGACTTCTGCGCCTCGTCATCCCCGTAGGCCACCTCTACCAGTTCAAGCTTAGAGTACTTGCTGTCCTTCTCCATGTAGGACTTCATGGAGCTAATCCAGGCATTCTGGTTGGTTGCCTGGGAAGACGCGGAGAGGATGGCGAACTGTCCCTCTCCTCCGGTGATATCATAGACCGCCTGAATCAGGGCGGATCCGATCTCATCGGTACCTGCCTGATTGACATGAACCGCGCGGCTGGACGCAGCGACAGCAGAGTCTACGGAGCAGACCTTGATGCCTGCGTCCTTTGCCTCCTGAAGGGCTGCTGCCAGGGCATTCTCATCGTTGGCTGCCACACAGATGGAATCCACCTTCTGTGAGATCAGAGACTGAATGACTGTGATCTGCGCATCCGCAGTGGCTGATTCCGGATACTGAACGACAGCCTTGCCGCCCAGCTTCTGAACGGCGTTCTGAAAGCCCTCGGCCTCCTTCTCATTGAAGGGATTGCCCGCGCTCTTGGGAACAAGGGCGAAGGTCTTGCCGGACGCGCTCTCCGTCTTGGCATCTCCGCCCGACTTGTTGGACTCTTCCTTCTTGGAGTTCCCTCCGCATGCCGCGAAGAGCCCCACAGCCATGGTCATACATAAAAGCAAACTCAACACTTTCTTCTTCATGGTTTTCCTCCTTCTGTCTACCCCATGATTTCTATATCTATGAGTCCCTGAGGACACTCATATTCTTTTTTCTACGCCTGCTTTCTTCTGGCCTTGAATCCGCCGGAAATATTGGGGATCAGGACAGAGACTATCAGGAGAATGCCGATGATAATCAAGATGATCTGTGAATTTAAGTTCTTCTGTCCCAGGCCGACCCTAAGACAGAGGATGGTAAAGGCCGCGATGAAGGCTCCCAGGATCTTTCCCTTTCCTCCTGTCGTGGACACCCCGCCGAATACAGCCATGGCAATGGCGTCCATCTCAAAGCCCTTGCCGGTCGTCGTATTGGCCCCATAGGTCGCCGCTGTCAAAAAGAGAGCGGCAAGACCGGAAAAGAGACCCATCAAAGCGTATGCGATAAAGATCGTCCGCTTCACCTTAATCCCGGAATAGAAAGACGTTCTCGCGTTGCTGCCGATGGCATAGAGCTTGCGTCCGTAATTCATCCTGGACGCGACGATGATGAAGACGATGCCTGTGAGCACGACCAGAAAGAAACTGATCGGGAAGGGTCCGACTTTGGTTGACAGGATCTTAAATCCCCGAAAATCCTTGATCGAGACTGATCCTCCCTCGCCCAGCATCAGCTCCGCTATCCCCCGGTATATGATCTGTGTTCCCAGCGTAATAATCATGGTCGGCAGCTCGCGGAATTCCACGGCCAGAAGGCCATTGATGGCCCCACAGGCAAGACCCACAAGGAGGGTCAGAAGAAAGACGCCGACGAAGGGGATCTTGAGGTTGGACGCCATACCGGCCGTCGTCGCGCAAAGGCAGACAATCGACCCGACCGAGATATCGATCTCCCCCAGAAGCAGAATGAAGGCCATGGGAAAGAGAAGAAAAATCTCCGCCAGGTATTTGGGGCTCTCCCGCAGCAGATTGGTCGCGTTGTATACGGGAGAAATGCCGATACAGATGATATTGACGAGCACAAGCAGAACCACGAGCATGGACTCCCAGTTCAGCAGTCTGCTTACCAGCGGCTTGTTCTCGGTTGCCGCAATCGTTCTTCCAGATTTTCCTGCCATAATATCCCCCTTAGATCTCTCTCTTCTCCAGCGTCGAACGAACCATAATCCTCTGCGTGATGACATTGGCAATGATTACCACGACGATCAGAACCCCCTTGATGGTGTTCTGAGCCAAAGCCCCGATTCCGATCAGGGGCAGGGCCTTGGAAATAACCGCCAAAATCAGTGCTCCCAGGAGGGCGCCGATGACGCTGCCTCTGCCGCCGCTCATGCTGACACCGCCGATGACACAGGCCGCGATGACGTCCATCTCCTTGCCGTACTGCATATTGGGCTGGGCTGACGCGTAGACCGATGTGGACAGGGCTCCGGACAATCCTGCCAGCGTACCCATCAGGGTATAGACGGCGATCTTGACTCCATGGACATTGATTCCGGAAATCCCCGCCGCCTCTTCATTGGAACCGACCGCGTAAATATTGCGGCCGAACTTGGTCCACTTCAAAATAACGAAGAAGAGCAGATAGCAGACGATCGTGACCAGAATGACATTGTTGATGCCCAGACTGCTCGTCAGAGCGAAGCTCTTGAACTCTCCCAGGGCGTCCGCACCGGCCCACTGGTCATTAGCCACAAGGTAGGCCAGGCCACGATAGATATACATGGCGCCCATGGTACAGATGATGGGAGCCACCCTTCCATAGGAGATAATCAAACCGACCACAAGTCCGCAGACCGCCCCCATACCGATGGCGATAACAAAGCCCAGAAGCGTGCTTGACACCAGGCCGGTCTTAAAGAGCATGCCGACCGTCATCCCGGCAAATCCCAGGGTGGAGGCCACGGAGATATCAATCCCCCCGATCAGAAGAACCATGAGCATCCCTAACGAGAGGATCATGGTCACGGAATTGTTCTTGAGAATTTCCGTGATATTCTGCATGGACAAAAAGCCGGGGGACTTGATGGACACCAGCCCGATCAGGACAAGCAGGATCAACAGGAGGGATATCTCTCTTGATCCGCCGATTTTCTTCAAAAATGACTTCTTCTCCATTAGATTTCTCTCCCCCCAGACTCCTTTTCCATGGCGAGCTCTAAAATCTTCTCCTGGCTCGCCTGGTCGACGGGCAGCTCTCCTGTGATTCTGCCCTTGCACATGACGTAGATCCGATCGCACATCCCCAGGATTTCAGGCATTTCCGAGGAGACCATGATGATGGCGTAGCCCTGTTTGGCCAGCTTGCTCATGATGCCGTAGATCTCCGACTTGGCGCCGACGTCAACACCCTTGGTCGGCTCGTCCATGATGACCACCTTCATGTTGTCCTGGGCCAGGGCCTTGGCCACGACTACCTTCTGCTGGTTGCCGCCGGAGAGGGTCGACGCCGCGTCGAAGATGCTGACCGCCTTGGTGTCAACCCCTTCGAGGACCTCCTTGGCCAGCGTCCTCTCCCGCTTCTCATCGGTAAATCCCCGCTTAGAGAGCCGGTCATAGATGGGAAGGGTGACATTGCGTCCCAGACCCCAGCTCATAATCAGTCCCGTCTTCTGCCGGTCCTCCGGCAGAAGAACCAGACCCAGGTTCTTGGAGTCCGTGGGATTCTTAATGCGGACCTCCTTGCCCTCGACAAAAACCCGGCCCTCCTTGTGTCCCGTGATCCCGCAGATCGCCTCGACGACTTCCGTTCGTCCCGCGCCGACCAGCCCGGTCAGTCCGACGATCTCTCCGGCCCTGACATGGAAGCTGACATCTTTGAAATAGCCCAGCCTGGAAAAGTTCTCGACGCGGAGCATATCTTCTCCGACCTCCACCTTCTCCTTGGGATACATATCGCTGATTTCCCGGCCGACCATATGCTTGATCAACTGGGCATTGCTGATCTCATCAACCTGATAGGTGCCAATGTACTGGCTGTCGCGAAAGACCGTAACCCGGGAGGCCAGCCGGTACATATCCTCAAAGCGGTGCGAGATGAAGATGACGGAAACTCCGTCGTCCCTTAATTTCTCTACAATTTTATAGAGCTTCTCGGACTCATTGGCCGTCAGAGCCGCTGTCGGCTCATCCAAAATCACGATCTTGGCGCGTGTTGACACCGCCTTGGCAATCTCAACCATCTGCTGCTGGGCGACGGACAGGGTTCCCATTTCCGCTGTGCTCTCGAAATCGGCATCCAGCTGATCCAGATAATCCTGGGCCAGGCGGTTCATCTCCTTCCACTGCATGAAACCGCCCTTGACCCGCTCGTGGTTCATAAAGATATTTTCCGTCACGGACAGGTCCGGGTAGGAGGTCGGATGCTGATAGACCGCGGCGATTCCCGCCGCCTGGGCATCCCTCGGCCCCCGGAAGGAGACCTTCTTGCCGTCCAGATACATCTCTCCCTCTTCCGCCTGGTGTACCCCTGTGATCACCTTGATAAAGGTTGATTTTCCGGCTCCGTTCTCCCCCATCAGGGCATGAATCTCCCCCCGCTTGAGTTGGAACTGCACATGATTCAATGCCTTGACGCCGGGAAAAATCTTGGTAATTCCCTTTAATTCCAATACATAATCAGACAAGCTCACGCCCCCCTTTTCCTGATAGACTCTCTCTGAAATTAATGCTAACAGCCGGAGTCATCCGCCAAAAGAGGAAATTTTTCTGATCCCGGGTATTATTTTTCTGTCATTCGACCGGGCAATCTTGTAGACTGAGAGCAAGGGTGAGAGGAGAAATTGGGATTATTATGACTTTACTGATCGTAGACGACGAAGAGCTGACCAGGCAGGGGATCCTGGGTTCGGTTGATTTTGCCGGATTGGGAATCGATCAGATTCTCAGCGCGAGAGACGGGGCGGAGGGAATTCGGATCGCTTGTGATCAGCCGGTTGATCTCCTTCTCTCGGATATCCGCATGCCCAAAATGGACGGTCTGACCATGGTCGGCGCCCTGCAGAAGACAAATCCTAACCTGGTCACCATCTTCATGAGCGGCTATACCGACCGGGAATACGTAAAGACCGCCCTGCGGCTCGGCGCTGTCAACTACATTGATAAGCCCATCGATATTGAAGAGCTGAGGAATGCCCTGCGAAAAGCCGTATCCCAGGTTCAGGCCAACCGCCTGCAGCAGGACAGCCACAAGAGGTCTCTAGAGCAGATCTCCGAGACCCTTGCTTTTCAGCTGACCGTTCCCTACGCCCAGGACGCCGACCGGGTCGATCGTCTCTGGGCCGATTACTGCAGCTACTGTCGGGAAGACAAGGAAGATAACTTTCTCTATGTGAACTCCATTGTCGTCCAGTTAGAGGACGTCTCCTCTGTGATTCCACAGCTTCCCTCCATCCATCAGGGGCTTGCGCAGATGCTGGCCCCCCACGGTCTTCATGTCATTTCCAGCGGGAAACACCTCTACTATGTGGTCTACCATATCTACAGCGGCCAGAGATATCAGCCCCGGCGGATAGAGCTGGCCGCCAGTTTCCTGCGGGAGGCCTTCCTCCCCTTCAGCCGCTCTTATGTCGCCGTCGGAGAAATGGAGCAGGGAATCAGCAGGGCCTATCTCTCCTTTCAGTCCGCCGTTCTCCTCCTGCAGAGGGCTTTTTCCTGTCCACCCGGCAGCATCTTAAACCAGACCGACTGGTCTGAGATCCCAGAAGGTTCTCTGTCAGACCTGCAGGACTTGGGCCGCCTTCTGACAGATGCCCTGGCTGACGGGCAAAAAGAAGCTGCGGGCCAGTACAGGACAGAGCTTTCCGATCTCAGCCTCAAATCCCGGGCTCTGCTTCCCAGCCAGATCAAGTCTCTCTATATCGATCTCTTTCGCGAGCTCGACCATATCCGCGAAAAGCAGGGAATTGTCCCCTCGCCATTGAATCCTGCGGAATCCGTCATGGACCAGGTCAATGCCTGCTTCTGCCTGGATGACCTGAACCGGGGACTCAAGGACCGTATCCGGGCGTATTTCGAGGATCTCTCCTCTCAGAAGGCCGAAAACCAGACCATCTATCTGATCCGAAGCTATATCGGGCAGCATTACAGCCAGTCCTCGCTCTCCGTCAAGGACATCGCCGACTATGCCAACCTCTCCGTCTCCTACCTCTGCACCTTCTTCAAGGGCGAAACCGGGCAGACCCTGAATGCCTATCTGACCGATTTTCGGATGGAACGGGCCAAGCAGCTCCTGTCCGACCCCCGCAACCGGATCAGCGAAATCTCCGGTATGGTCGGCTACAACGACGGCAACTATTTCAGCAAGAGCTTTCGAAAGTCGACCGGGCTCTCTCCCACAGAATTCCGCGAGAAACTCTGGAAATAGTAACCCCAAAAGCACCAGGTAACCGCTTCTCTTTTCACACTCGATGAGAGATTTTGGGACAGCGCCTGTAAAGGTCGTAACGAGGCTTCGCAATGAAAAAGATCCTTCTGAACCTGAAAATACGAACCAAGCTGTCCCTTGTCCTCCTGGCCGCTGTCGTCATACCCGCTCTCTTCATCGGGCTTGCCTTCTCCGCGGACTTTCGCGATATGGTGATCTCCAACACCATCTCCCAGGCTCAGAAATCCTCCGCCAAGGCCTCTCCGATTCTGCGAGCCCTTGCCGTCCGCTCCCAGAATGTCGCCAACGACCTGTCCTCCTGTGCCTACTACCAGAATCTCTTCTCATCCGCCGCCCCGGCCGATTTCAAAGAGGCTGCGCAGACCTCCCTGGCACAGGACTTTCTGACCAAGGCGCATTCCTATCAGTCAGAGGGCTATCAGACCCGGATCTACATCGATCTTCCGGAGGGGGATGACTTCTTCGCCAGTCCAACTGCTTCTCCTATATTCGCGCCCCTGACCCAGGCCAGAGGCCGCTATTGGTATGGCATTTTCCAGGCCTCTTCTGTCGATCACCTCTACTGCCCCTCCTCTTATCTGGGACCGATCGAGGCCAGCACCTACGGCGACAGCGCCTACATCCGCCGTTTTCGTTTTCTCTATCAGGGAAAGTCCCTGTCCGGCTATCTGGCTGTCTACTACTCCTCAGGCCTCTACCGACAAGCCCTGCGCGACAATCTGACCTTTCCCGATGGGGTCTCCTATCTGATCAACGACCGCAATCAGATCATCGCCGAGACCGACAGGGCCCGGTCCGCCACCTACCGCATCGACTATGGCCAGATCACCGACTATCTGGAGTCCTCCAACGCCTTTGTCGAGAAAAATGTCCTCGGATCCGATGTCTACGCCGCCTTCCACAGGATCCCCGGCCCCTCATGGTACCTGGTGATCATCATCCCCAAGAGCAGCCTGATCCGCCAGGGCAATCAGATCATCCTGCGCTATCTCGCCATCATTTTCATCTGCATGGTCGGCGGTATTTTCATCGCCGAGCTTCTGGCCGGGTCTATCGTCCGGCGAATCCGCCAGGTCTCCGCCCAGATGTCCCAGGTCAAAGCCGACGATACCCCCTCTCCCATGCCCCCCTCTCCCTATAAGGATGAGGTGGGCCAGCTGGTGGATTCCTACAACTATATGGCCGGCCGCATCAACGCGCTTGTGGCCGAACAGCAGCGGATTTCCGAGGAAAAGACTATCGCTGAGTTCAACGCCCTGCAGGCCCAAATCAACCCCCATTTTCTCTACAACACCATGGATATGATCCACTGGATGGCTCAGGCCCGGCAGTACGACAAGGTGAGCGAGATTGTCATGCGCCTGTCCCGCTTCTACAAGCTGACCCTGTCAAAAAAAGATCCCATCTCCACCATCGGAGACGAGATCGAGCACGCCAGTATTTATGTCCAGCTGCAGAATATGCGCTTTGAAAATGCCATCGACCTGGTGGTGGACGTCCCGGACGAGCTGAACTCCTGTCATATCCCCAAGCTCACCCTCCAGCCCATCCTGGAGAATGCCATCCTCCACGGTATCCTGGAGAAAAACCCGCCGACCGGAACTATCGTCATCACTGCCTGGGAGGATGACGCCCTCTATCTGCTGATCTCGGACGACGGCGTCGGCATGGATCAGGAGCTTCTCGATCATCTTCTGACCTACACCCCCATGTCCAAGGCAAGCGGCTCCAATGTCGCCATCTACAACATCCACTCCCGCCTCCGCCTCCTCTACGGCGAGGGCTATGGGCTCAGCTACCAATCTGTTCCCGGCCGGGGGACAGAGGTAACCATACGAATCCCCAGGGAAAGGAGGTAAAAACTTATCTTACGTTATGTCACTACACAAGTCTTTACTGCAGGATCTTCGCTCCACAGAGGCTTAAGATCCACAAAGACATACAAGTAATTCGGCGTCTGCCGCTCTGTTATTTGTGGTCTGACGATCGTATTTCCGCAGGAAATAAGCCGAAGCACAGCTCCAGGCATATGACAATAGCTGTTGATAATCGCAATACTACAACCAAAGCAGAGCTGCTTACCGCATATCGCACTTACTCAAACTGTGTATGTGCGATATGTGGCGCGCGGCTCTCACAGGATTTCATTGTCCTGGTTTTGGATTTAAGGAGGTGCCTGCTCAGATCTCCCTTACAGAACCATCTTCACCGCGCCATACATACCGGCATCATTGCCCAGGGTTGCCAAAGCAAAGCGAGCCTCCTCAGAAGCATGGAAGGCCTCCTCGATAAAATGCTTCTTGATGCTCTCAAGCAGAATGTCACCCGCCTTGGACACTCCGCCCCCGATCACATAAATCTCCGGATCAATCACACAGGAGATACGGGCGCAGGCCAGGCCGAGCATTCGCCCAACGAAATCCGCAATCTCCAGCGCCAGCGGATCACCTGCCTTAGCCGCGTCGTAGACATCCTTGGCCGTCAGCTTCTTATGCCTGCGAAGGGCAGACTCTCTCTGATCCGCCGACAGCACTTCATTGGCCTTGCGGACAATGCCTGTTGCTGAGGCATACTGCTCCAGATGCCCTTTCTTGCCACAGCCACAAGCCTGCTTCTCATGGGGATTCATAATCATATGCCCGATCTCTCCGCCTGCGCCGAAATTCCCCTCCACGATCTGACCGTTCAGGATAATGCCTCCGCCAACGCCAGTTCCAAGAGTAATCATAACCACATTATCATGTCCCTGGCCTCCCCCCTGCCACATCTCACCGAGTGCGGCTGCATTGGCATCGTTGGCCACCTGGACATTTTCAACATCGGTCAGCATGCGCATCTTGGAAGCGACATCCGTCACGCCCCAGCCCAAATTGACGCACTTGTTGACGACCGAAGCGCCTAAAACCGGTCCCGGCACATCAATTCCAATGCCCAGCACCTTGTCCGAAGTAATTTCCTTCTTCTCAAGATATTCCCGAATCGAGGCAGCAATATCATCTAAGATCATTTCTCCATTATTCTCGGTGCGAGTCGGAATCTCCCATTTATCCTCCAACTTGCCGTCATCTGTAAAAATGCCGATTTTAACCGTTGTTCCACCAATATCGATCCCGAATGCGTATTCTACTGCCATGTTCTTCCTCCCTCATACTCACTCGCTCCGGCTTTTTCAACAGACCCGGGCATGAACCCTGTATCATCTGACTTTCAGCCGTGGCCCAAAGCGACTTCCAACACGCTATCATTCTTTTCTGTTATATTACCTCTTTTGCATGTTCTCTGCAGGGATTTTGATCGTTTTTCAATCCAGATCTCAAGACGGTGGAGTCCCTGCGAAGCACGGATTCCGCTGTCAGGAATACATTTCCTGTCAAAGGTCTGACGGATCGATCCCCTCCTCATGCGAGGGCCCCTATGCTTTTGCTCCTCACATCTCCTCCACATAATGCACATAATCAAGTTCCCGGATCTCCTTAATCAGGTCCGCCCGCTTGCCGAAGCGATCCATCTCCAGTGAGATGACCATGGACGCGTACTTCCAGGGATCCTGCATTTTCCTGGTCTCGATGATCTCTGTCTTCACATTGTGATCCCGCATCTTCTGCAGAAAAAACTCTATACTCTTGCCGTCCTCCAGCTCCAGATACAGATCGAAGACCTTAGCGTGTTTCTGTAAAAAGAGGTCAAAGCGGTTGAGGATGCGAAGCACAAGGGCAATAAAAATCAGGGCATAAACTGCCCCCTCCACGAAGCCGATGCCGATCGCCAGGCCCACGCAGGCGCAGGTCCAGAGCCCCGCCGCTGTCGTCAGTCCCTTGATCCGCTGCTTCTCCGTCACCAGAATCGTCCCGACGCCCAGGAAGCCGACGCCGCTGATAACCTGGGCACCCAGTCTGGCCAGATCGGCCTGATGGTCGAACTGCATCATCATATACTGGCTGGTCAGCATCACAAGAGCTGATCCCAGGCAGACAAGGGCATGCGTCTTAATTCCGGCCCCGCGCCGTTTCAAGCCGCGGTCAATTCCAATGATGGTACCCATAACGGTGGCAATTGCCAGGCGGCCGATGATCGCTGTAGTGGACCAGCCTGACAGGATATTCATCCACTCTCTCCACATGCTCTGCTTCTCCTATCTGCTTATATGGATTTCATCGCCAAGGCACTGTTGCATTACTCCTGAAGGCCTCCTGTACACGGCTCCTCTCCAGTGCCTTGCCGTCTTTACAACCATTATGCAAAAAGTCCTATGATTTTTGCAAATCACAAGCACAGATCTGACAATGCATATACTTACTTCCCGAACTCCTGGGCCATGACCTCCCTGACCTGATCGCAGACAACCTTCATTCCACAGATATCGCAGTCCCCCATGACCTCGCGCGCCAAATGATCCAGCGCCCTGGTAATCTGCTCCGATTTATTTTGTCAGTTATAACTGATAAAATATCCATATTTTATTCTTTGTCAGTTGTATCTGTCATAAATTATATTTTAAGCTGGTTTGTCAGTTATAGATATGCTATGCTCTTGACAGATTTCCATAGAAAGGCGGTGAGGACATGATTCCACGTGAACAGTACATACAGCGCATTCGGCCTTTTATCGGGAACGAACTGATCAAAATCCTGACGGGAATGCGCCGATCCGGCAAATCTGTCATGCTCGATCTGATCAAGGATGAACTGCGAGGCCAGGGTATTTCTGATGACAACTTCATCTCCTTCAACTTTGAGTCGCTTGCGAATACCAAATTCTGCAATGCAAAAGCTCTCTATGAGGAACTCAGCCGACGTATTGCATCGATCTCCGGCAAGTCCTATCTCTTCTTTGACGAGATCCAGGAGGTGACCGATTGGGAGCGCTGCATCAATTCTGCCCGTGTCGATTTCAACTGCGACATTTATATCACCGGTTCCAATGCCCATCTGCTCTCAACGGAACTGGCCACCTACCTGGGCGGGCGTTACACTGAATTTGTCATCTATCCCTTCTCTTTTCAAGAGTATCTAATAGGACGAAAGCAGGCGGCCACCCGGATTGATCCCGCGAAGGAATTTCACAGCTATCTGGAGCTGGGCGGTATGCCCTTCCTGATCAATCTCCATGAGGAGCGGGAGGCTTCCCTTCAGTATCTGCGTGATGTATATAGTTCTGTCATCCTGAAGGATATCATCAAACGAAATAAGATTCGCGATGTCGATCTTCTCGAGCGAATAATCACCTACGTCATGGCCAATATCGGGCACACCTTCAGCGCACGGAGCATTTCCAACTACTTCAAGAGTGAAAATCGCAGGGTTGCTCCCGAAACAGTCCTCAACTACATCAGGGCCTGTTGTGACGCTTTTCTCTTTTGCAAGCTGCGCCGCGAGGATCTTGTCGGCAAACGCATCCTGTCTGTCAATGAGAAATACTATCTGGTGGATCATGGCATTCGGCAGGCAGTCTATGGCGGAAACAATCGTGATATTGATCAGCTCCTTGAAAACATCGTCTGCATCGAGTTGATCCGTCGCGGCTACAATGTCACGATCGGTAAGGCCGGCGAGCAGGAAATCGACTTCGTCGCGGAGAAAGCCGACAAGAAGCTCTATGTCCAGGTTTGCTATCTGCTCTCGTCTCCCGAGACAATTGCCCGGGAATTCGGCGCCTATAAGCCTATCCGCGATCACTTCCCCAAGTATGTTATCTCTATGGACGAATTTGATATGAGCCGGGATGGTATCAAACACCAAAATATCAGAGACTTTCTGCTGGCGAAAGCATGGGACTAAACGAGCCAGGAGACTTAAGACAGACAGGGGAAGGCATCGGTCCCAGAGCACCAGTGCCTTCCCTCTTAATTTAAACTCGATTTTCTCCTATGCCCTTAAATTTATAAGCCCACTGGGATGGATGATACATTGCATAGAACTCCGTATCATTATACTTATACGCTTTCAGTGTTTTTTCTTCTCGCTTTCCCTTCTGATAGATGATCCCTAGGATTTCACTTAGCCCCTTCAATTTCTCTTGATCGAAATATGCTTCGAAGATATCCTTTACCAGAAAGACTTTTTTGCATTCTCCCTCACCAAAAGAATCAATAATTTCTTGCACACGTTTCCTCTTTTCGCATGCCTTCATATTTTTATAGTTTTCCGAGAGCTTATTCCCCCCGCTTTCAAATGTGATATTGGTATAAGAACACTTCTTTAATTCTTCAGCCCCAGCATTCATGGAAACCTTTTCTAAAATTTTAAGGAGATGACACTTTACTCTCTTTTCTCCTCTTTTTAATTTGTCATCCGGTTCCCATAACTTACAGTACCAAAGATAATTCCCCTTTAATCTTGATTTGGCTTGCTTCTCATCCTCACCCGATATATTTTGTCCACTCGATGCATCTCCTGGTTCACGCGATACAAACAGAACCCCATTTGCTTCTTTCGCCTTGAATGTGATCCAATGACTGTAGTCAGGTTTTCCATATTTCCTAAAGTCTTCTTCCATCCAATCCTCACATCATTCGTCACTGACAGTTACGTCAAACAGGAAACACCCCGGTTCAAATCTGCGAATACCAATTCACAGCGTCACCCCGTCCTTGAAGATGGCGATATCCCTGCAGCCGCTCTTCTCGGCCTGGGTTCTTTGGCCGGAAGCCACGGCGAGGACAAAGTCCAAAAGCCTGTCACCGGCCTGATCCAGGGTCTCAAGTCCGTCCGCCACGGTGCCCGCGTTAAAGTCAATCCAGTTCTTCTTCCGGGCGGCCAGCGGGCTGTTGGTCGCGATCTTGGCGGTGGGTACCGGCGCCCCGAACGGGGTGCCCCGCCCTGTGGTGAAGAGAATCATATGGGCTCCGCTGGCCGCGAGGTCTGTCGAAGAGACCAGATCATTGCCCGGCCCATAGAGGATATTCAATCCCTTCTTGCTGACCGGGCAGGCATAATCTAAGACATCCACGATCTGGGCCGAACCGCCCTTCTGGACGCAGCCGCAGGATTTGTCCTCCAGTGTTGTGATCCCTCCCGCCTTGTTGCCCGGACTGGGATTCTCATAGACAGTCTGTCCATGATCCACGAAGTACTTCTTGAATCGGTTGACCATGGCGACGGCCTTGTCAAAAGTCGCCTGATCCTTGCACCTCGCGAAGAGAATATTCTCTGCCCCGAACATCTCCGGGACCTCCGTCAGAACCGTCGACCCTCCCAGGGCAATCAGGCGGTCAGAGAAACGTCCCACCGTCGGATTCGCTGTGATTCCGGAGAGGCCGTCGGATCCCCCGCACTTGAGTCCGACCACCAGCTCCGAGGCAGGAATCGGCTCCCGTTCAAAGCGATCGGCATAAGAGACCAGCTCCTTTAGGAGCTTCCGCCCCTCCTCGTACTCGTCCTCCACATCCTGGCAGACCAGAAATTTAACCCGATCGGGATCATAATCTCCTAAAGCTTCTAAGAAGAGCTCCCGGGTCAAATTCTCGCAACCTAAGAAGACGCAGAGAACCCCCGCTGCATTAGGATGACGGACCAGTGACGTCAGCAGGCGTCTGGTAGCGTCCAGATCCCCGCCCAGCTGTGAGCAACCATAGGGATGGGCAAAGGAATACATGCCCTCGATGTTCCCCCGGACCAGACCCTGGTTCTCCCTTGCCAGACCTCCCGCAATATCATTGACACAGCCGACGACGGGCAGGATCCAGATCTCATTGCGGATGGCCGCTCTTCCGTCCGCCCGGCGATAGCCCTCGAAGGTTCGCTCAGGCAGCTCGGGCAGAGGAAAGACCTGATGATCATAGTGATAGTCCGCTGTCTCCGTCAGAGCCGTCCTGACATTGTGGGTATGCACCCAGGCACCGGCCCTGATCTCCTCTTTGGCGATGGCGATTGGGTTGCCATACTTGATCACCCGGCCCCCCGCAGGGATATCTATCAGGGCGACCTTGTGTCCCCTCTTTACATTCTCAAGGAGGGTGAGCGATCCGACTCTTATCGAGGCATCTCTGACTGTATCCGGCTGATCTGAATGTGCATTCCCTTGCCCCTGACCCGGATTTGAGACAGCATCCGCCTTCCCCGTCATCTGCCCCTGGTCAATTTGAGACAGGTCGATTTCAGACAGATCTATCTGCTCTCCCTCTTTTAAATCCTCAAGAGCTACCAGGACATTGTCTCTGGGATGAATATGAATATATCGCATTGTTCTACCTCTCGCTCCCCTGCGCCGTCGTATTCCAAGGACGCGCTTGACCGCACCGCCGTCGTATTTCAGGGACGCGCCTGCCCTTGCCGCGGAGGGCGCTTTTCTAACCCGATCAGGTATTATTTCAGGACAGTTTTATCTCCCTCCGAAGGTCTCTCCCGGAGCTCAGAGTACTGAAGCATAGGCTTCCCTTGCCCCCTGCTCACGGATCAGTCCCAAATCGCGGCTGACCTGCTCTGTCAGACCCGGAACAGCGTTCATATTCTGATCCCACATCTTCTCATTTCCAAGAACAGCCGCGGTCAGTGTCGCCGCGTCATCCTTCCTGTGCTCCCAGTAGAAGTCCAAAACCCAGTCATCATCCTGGATCTGATAGTCATCTCCTGCCGGGCGACGGGCCAGGATCGCATCCGCGGTCCTCTCCTTCAAGTCATTGCTGAAGAAGGCAATATAGGCGGCGAAGCCCATGCAAAGAGCCTGCGGCAGTTTGCCGAATTTTTCCTGGTATTCCAGGAGTGAGGGCAGGTCTCTGGCCTTCCACTTGGACGTGGAGTTCAAGGAGATGGACAAAAGCTGATGATCGACAAAGGGATTGTTGAAGCGGTCTGTCACTGCCGCCGCAAAATTCTCGCAGTCCTCCCGGTCCAGAGGCAGAATGGGGATGACCTCATCATAGAGAATCTTGTTCATAAATCCGTGGATAACCTCGTCCTCCATACAGTCGCGGACGATATTCTCCCCGGCCAGATAGGCTCCCAGAACAAAACCCGTGTGGGCGCCATTTAAGATGCGCACCTTGCGTTTCTTATAGGGGGCAACCTGCTCGACCACGTGAACATTGAGTCCCGCTCTCTTAAATGGCAGACGATCCTCAAGTTCCGCTGGTCCCTCAATATACCAGACGCCAAACACCTCTCCTACATCTAACAGCTGATCTTCATAGCCGTTGATTTGGTTTAATTCGTCGACTTCTCTCTGATCGCGAATGCGGCCCGGGACAATCCGGTCTACCAGGGTCGAGCAGAAGAGATTCTCCTTCTCGATCCATCTGGCGAATCCCGCCTCGAGATGCCAGTCCTCAATGTGCTTCTGAACGATCTTTTCAAGCTCTCTTCCATTGTTGTCGATCAGCTCGCAGGAGAGGACAGTCAGCCCCTTCTTTCCCGCCTTGTAGCGCTCGTAGAGCAGGGCGGTCAGCTTGGCCGGGAAGGAGGCGGGCGGCGCCTGATCCAGGCTTGCCTGAGGGTCGTACGCGATCCCGGCCTCCGTCGTATTGGATGCGATGTATTCCAGGTCATCCGAGCAGGCAATCACTTTGACCTTGAGCCAGTCCTCGACATTGTATGGATTATAGCAGGCATCAATGGCGGAGATTACCCGCTTTCGGTCCACCTTCTGCCCCTTCTCAGAGCCCCGCAGATAGAGAGTGTAGAGCCCCTCCTGCTGGTTGATCTGCTGAGTCAGTCCCTGGGCAATAGGCTGAACCACGGCCACCTTGCCATTGTAGCCCGCCTTCTCATTGGCCATGTCAAACCAGTAGTCCACGAAAGCCCGCAGGAAATTCCCCTCGCCGAACTGAAGAACCTTGACCGGAGCTCCCGGCTTCAGGATATACCCCTGGTAGTTGCTCTTTTCCAATACCCGATAATTAAGTAGACTCACCTGTTCACCTCTCCTGATTTTTCTGAATGTCCCTTTTTACTGAATTTTTGTTTTTGCGGAAACGAAATATCCCCTTTTCCTTCCTTTATTCATGAATCCCGAAATAGCGCTCGGCATTGTAGTAGCTGATTCCCTCCACAATCTTCTTCAGAGAGGACTCGATGGCGGGATACTCTCCCTTCTCTACCCACTCGCCGATCAGATTGCAGGCGATCCGGCGGAAGTAGTCGTGCCTTGTATAAGAGAGGAAAGATCTGGAGTCGGTCAGCATGCCCACGAAATTTCCTAAAAGTCCAAGATTCCCCAGAGACTTCATCTGCTTCTCCATCCCATCGCGCGTATCCTGGAACCACCAGGCAGCCCCCATCTGTATCTTGGAGGGAATCTCCTCAGACTGGAAACAGCCCAGCATAGCTCCAATGCGGTCGAAGTCAGCGGCATCCAGGGAGAAGAGAATTGTTCTGGGCAGTTCATTTGTCTCGTCCAGATCGCTCAAGAGGGAAGCCAGCGCCGGAATACAGTCATTCTGCGCGATCGTATCAAATCCGGTGTCCGGTCCCTCCGCAGCAAACATGCGGGCATTAGTATTGCGCAGGCAGGAGTAGTGGATCTCCATTACCATCCCCTCCCTGTGATAGGTTCTGGCCAGATGGGTCAGAAGGGTGGTCTGGTACTCCTCTCTCTCCTCATCACTCAGGCTCTCCCCCTTCAGGGCCTTCTGATAGACCCTGTTTGCCTCCTCCATAGAGCAGGGGCGATACATGACGTAGTCAAGCCCGTGATCCGTCGCCCGGCATCCGTGTCCCTTGAAGAAGGAAACCCGCTGATCTAAGGCGTCAAGAACATCCTCCATCGTATCCAGGGATTTTTTGCCCACTGTCTGAGCCAGCTGCTTCATGTAGTCGGCGAAACCCTCGCGGTGGATATTGATGGCCTTGTCCGGGCGGAAGGACGGGCATACCTGGAAGGAAACGCCCGGATCCGCCGCGATCTTCTCATGCCACTTGAGATCGTCGACGGGATCGTCTGTCGTCCCGACGAAGCGGACATTGGACTGCTCGATCAGACCGCGGACTGTCATCTTCGGGTCATGCCGCAGCATATCATTGCAGTGATTGTAGATTTTCTCGGCATTCTCCTCCGTCAGAGGCTCCGTGACTCCGAAGTACTTCTTCAATTCCAGATTGCACCAGTGATACATGGGATTGCCGATAGCCATCTCCAAAGCCTTCGCAAATGCCTTAAACTTGGTCAGAGGATCCGCCTCTCCGGTCACCAGATCCTCCGGTGTCCCGTTCGACCGCATGACTCTCCACTTATAGTGATCCCCGAAATAGGTCCCGTCGGGATTGCGCCCTCCCAGCCAGATCTGGGATATATTGTCGAAGCGGCGATCCTCATAGATCTCCTGTGGGGAGATATGACAGTGATAGTCTATGATCGGCAGCTGCTCCGCATAGGTATGGAAGAGACGTCTTCCTGTCTCGTTGTAAAGCATAAAGTTCTCATTCAAAAACTGACCCATACAATACCTTCTTTCTTAATGAAAGCACTTACATTACACTTCCAAATTAGCCCAGCTATTTTCATCTGTCAAGCCCTCAATTTCTTCTCCTTTCAGCAGCCATTTGCTCTTCTTTTTTCTTTCTCTCTTCCTTTTACATCCCCTTCTCTTTTCCTTTTTAAGGATATGTCCTATCCGTAAAAGCCCCGTAAATACTGCATTTTCTCTCCATCCGTCTTCCCGGCGGAAATGTTTTTTCTCCTTTTCTGTAAAGGCTTTTACAGGTATTTTCCCCTCTGATTTTCGCTCTTAACCTTCTCCTACAGATCCATTTTCGGAAGACTGTACAAATTCCCAGCTCGTTTTTCTTGCAGCTTGCACAAATCTCTTTTCATACGCTCATTTCTCATTGACTTCAAAAGAATGGAACCCTATATTCAGTTAATGTAATCGCTTACATTTACGGGAGGTAACAAGACCATATGAAAAAATTCATTAAGAGATTCCTTGCCTTGGCTCTGACCGCCTGCATGGTTCTCCCCCTGGGAGCCTGCGGTTCCAGCAAGAGCGGGTCCAGTCTGACTGGAGGGAAAAGAATCATCCGCATCTCGCACGCCCAATCTGAAACGCACCCGGAGCACCTGGGACTTCTGGCATTTAAGAAGTATATTGAAGAGCGTCTGGGGGACAAGTACGAAGTACAGATCTTCCCCAATGAGCTTCTGGGCTCCGCCCAGAAGGCCATTGAGCTGACCCAGACCGGGGCCATCGACTTCACCGTCGCCGGGACAGCCAATCTGGAGAACTTCTCCCCCGTCTACCAGATCTTCTCCATGCCCTATCTCTTCACCTCAGAGAAGGCCTACATACAGACCATGAACGACACGGACTATATGGAAAAGGTCTACAACTCCACCGATGAGGCCGGCTTCCGCGTCGTCACCTGGTACAATGCCGGAACCAGAAGCTTCTACGCCACCAAGCCCATCAACAGCCCCGAGGATCTCAAGGGTTTAAAAATCCGTGTACAGCAGTCCCCCGCCTCCATCGCCATGTGCAACGCCTTTGGAGCGGCCGCCTCTCCCATGAGCTTCGGGGAGGTCTACACCGCCATCCAGCAGGGCGTCATCAACGGGGCCGAGAACAATGAGCTGGCCCTGACCAACAACAAGCACGGCGAGGTGGCCAAGTACTACTCCTACACCAAACACCAGATGATCCCTGACATGCTGATCGGCAACGTCAAGTTCTTAAAGAGTCTGTCCCCGGAGGAATATCAGATCTTCAAGGAGGCCGCCGCCCTCTCCACTCAGGTTGAGAACAGCGCCTGGGATGACCAGGTCGCCGCAGCCAAGGCCACCGCGCAGAACGACATGGGCGTTCATTTCTCAGATGTGGATCTGACCCCCTTCCAGGAAGCCGTCGCCCCTCTGCAGAAGTCTATGCTTGAGAAAAATCCCAAGATCGTCGATCTCTACAACCACATCCAGGAGATCAATCAAAAGGTTAGCAAGGAGGGCTCCAAATCATGAAAATCCTGCATCAGATTCGTCACATCATTGACAAGGTCTTAGCCGCAGTCTGCATCTTCCTCTTCGCCCTGATGGTCGTCGTCGGAACCTACCAGATTGTCACCCGCTATTTCTTCAACCGCCCGTCTACGGTCTCTGAGGAGCTCTTGACCTACTCTTTCACCTGGATGGCCCTTTTGATCTCCGCCTATGTCTTCGGAAAGAGAGATCACATGCGCATGGCCTTTCTAGCCGACAAGGTCACCGGCAAAGCCAGAGTCGCTCTGGAATCTGTGATCGAGCTTCTCATCACCGCTTTCGCCGCCATCGTCCTGTTCTACGGCGGCATTTCCATCACCAGGCTGACCATGACTCAGTCTACCGCCTCTTTAGGCGTTCCCATGGCCTATGTCTACTGTGTGGTTCCCATTACCGGTACTCTGATCGTCATCTACGGCATCTTAAATATCATCGACCTGCTGACCGGCTCTATCGACGCCTCTGCATCAGCAGAAGGACAGGAGGCATAATATGAATATCGCAATTGTATGCGGCCTGATCATCCTGATCACCCTGGCTGTTCTCTTGATCGCCGGCGTCCCCATCGCCGTCGCCCTCGGAATCTCTTCCATCGCGGCAATTCTGCCCGTCTTAAATGCTGACGCCACCGTCGTCACCGGCGCCCAGCGAATTTTTTCCGGCATTTCCACCTTCTCGCTTCTGGCCATTCCCTTCTTCATTCTGGCCGGAAACATTATGAATAAGGGAGGAATTGCCGTCCGCCTGATCAATCTGGCCAAGCTGATTACCGGCCGTACCCCGGGCGCTCTGGCTCAGACCAATGTCGTCGCCAACATGCTCTTCGGAGCCATCTCCGGTTCCGGTACGGCCGCTGCCTCCGCCATGGGCTCCATCATCGGCCCCATCGAGAAGGAGGAGGGCTACGACCCCAACTTCTCCGCCGCGGCCAACATCGCGACCGCTCCCACCGGCCTTCTGATCCCCCCCTCCAATGTCATGATCACCTACTCTCTGGTGTCCGGTGGGACTTCTGTAGCGGCCCTCTTCATGGCCGGCTATATCCCCGGCATTCTCTGGGGTCTCGCCTGCATGGTTCTGATCTACTTCACCGCAAGAAAGCTCGGTTACCGCAACCGCCAGCATTTCTCCGCCAGAGAGGCCGGTAAGATCCTCTTCCAGGCCATCCCCTCTCTTCTTTTGATCATTATCGTCATCGGCGGAATCATCGCCGGAATCTTCACCGCGACCGAGGGTTCTGTCGTCGCAGTCGTCTACAGCCTGGTTCTCTCCTTCATCTACCGCACCATCAAGGTCAAGGATATCCCAAAGATTCTTCTGGACTCCGCTGAGATGACCGGTATCATCATCTTCCTGATCGCCACATCCTCCATCATGTCCTGGGTCATGGCCTTCACCGGTATCCCCTCCGCGGTATCCGCAGGCCTGCTGGCCTTAACCGGCAACAAGTACGTGATCCTTCTGATCATCAACATCGTTCTTCTGATCGTCGGCACCTTCATGGATATGACTCCGGCCTGCCTGATCTTCACACCCATCTTCCTTCCCATTGTGAAGACCCTTGGCGTCAGCCCCATCCACTTCGGTATCTTCATGATCTTCAACCTCTGCATCGGCACGATCACCCCGCCCGTCGGCACAACCCTCTTCGTCGGCGTCAAAGTGGGGCGGACCAAGATCGAGAGCGTCTTCCGCTTCCTCTGGCCCTACTTTGTCGTCATCGCAGGCGTCCTCATGCTGGTCACCTACATTCCACAGCTTTCCCTCTTCCTTCCCGGACTCATGGGCTACGTGAAGTAGGATACCCTTGCAACAAATGGGTAAACGCTCACAGGCACAGCATTTTCTCTGACCTGCTGCCGCTGATCCGTATAGCCCTGTATTGACTTCCGGCAGGAAGATATAAAGAATCGCTTTCTGGATTACAGCTATGCTCTTCTGCGCGAAATCCCTTCCTTCCTGGGTTCCGCGCGGGAGGGCATTCCTGCTTTTGGGATTAAATCGGTTCAAAAAGGCGGTCGAGGGTTTTTCTTGCGAAAAAAATCCTCAATCCCCTATACTTGGTACATGAGCGGCACGGATCACTGGCGCCGACTCTCAAACATTAAACAGCGCAATCATCAGACAACGCGACGCTTTCCCCGGGGAGAAGTCATGGGAATCAACGAAAAGCACAGTCAAGTGAATATTTACGATGTGTCGGAGCACGCCGGCGTCTCCATCGCCACCGTCTCCCGGGTCCTCAATCAGAGCGACAAGGTAACCGCGAAAACAAGAGACAAGGTGCTTGCCTCGATCAAGGCGCTCGGCTACCAGCCCAACGTCTTCGCCAGGGGTCTGGGGCTGGGCTCCATGAAGACCATCGGCATCATGGTGACAGACGCCTCGGACACCTTTCTGGCCAAATGCGTCTACCACACAGAGCAGGAGTTAAAGCGTCACGGCTACTCCGCCATCCTCACCTGCACAGGAGAAGAGCTCTCCTCCAAGAAGCGGTCGCTGAAGCGGCTGATGTCCAAGCAGATCGACGGGCTGATCCTAATCGGGTCCTCCTACGCAGAGGAAAAGGTCTCAGACCAGGATTATCTGCGCAAGGCAGCCAGATCCATCCCCGTCGTCCTGATCAACGGCCGTATGGATGGGAAGGGCATTTACTGTATCTACAGCAATGACTTTGAGGCCATGTTCCAGACGACCAGCGCCCTGCTCGCGGCAGGCAGACGGCGGATCCTCTATCTCTACTGGGCGGACTCTTACAGCGGCAGACAGAAATTAGCCGGCTACAGGGCAGCTATGGGAGCAGCCGGGGTTCGCGTAAACGGCCGCTATCTGATCCGAATTTCCAAAGAGCTGGCCGCCATTGACTCCTGTCTTAGAAATCAGATTGCTTCCATGTCTGATGAGCAGTCCGATTCCAATCCCCACTCCTGCCCCGTCGACGCCGTTATCGGGGCGGAGGACATCTTCGCTGTGGCCGCCCTGAAACTGGCGCAGGAATACGGCGTCGCCATCCCCGATCAGGTTCAGATCATCGGTTACAACAACTCCATTCTCTCCCAGTGCACCATGCCGGAGCTGACCACCATTGACAACCACTGTGCTGACATGGCAAAGGGAGCTGCTTCCATTCTGATCCAGGTTCTCGAAGGTCAGCAGACCTCACAGGAGACCATGGTTCCCTGTCGCCTGGTGCAGAGGGGTACAACTCATTTTGCGGGAGATACAGGGATTTAACAGGTTTAAAATGTCAACCTCATTTGATTCCACGCCACGTCGCCGTGCTCGAATTTATCCGTATCGTCCATTGTCGCTGTTCTAATCGTCATTTCTGTCTTCTCCGTCATTTTCATGTATTGCTCCAGACGAAAGAGAAGCTCATCCAGACTGAAATAACCGGATTCTCTTGCCGTCTCTGCCCCATCGATTGTGAAGATCACTGTTGGAACAGACAGGATCCCCTTCTGGGCTGCTTCCTCCATATATTCTTCAATGGGAAGATAGCGGTAGGTCACCTCCGGATGATCCTGCTGCCACTTCTCAAGCTTTTGTCTGATTGCCGCACAGGGAGCACAGGTGTCCGATCCATATTGTCTGATTTCGATTTTCATAACTATAGTGGTTAAAAGAGCCCATCTATCGAAGCACCGGCCGCTATTACACGGACATTGTCAACACCTATCGCATCGACAAGGCACGCGGACTCTTACAGTATTCCGGCAAAACCATAGCAGCGATTGCGGAAGACTGCGGATATCACACGGTCTACCATTTTAACCGCACCTTCAAAAAAATCATGCATATGTCCGCAGCAGAATATCGCAGGAAGAAATGAGGTCTATCCATACATCTGATATATTTTATATAATTTCATCCATAAGAGGTGAGGTATACTATGTACAATGTTATTGTTGCTGATGACGAAAAAACTGCACGAGAACTTCTTTTAAATCTCATTCAAAAAAGAGAACCGGATCTGCAGGTTATTGCAGAGACAGAAAATGGCTCCAAAGCACTGGAAGCCATTTCTTCAACCCACCCAGATATTCTGATTACAGATATCTGCATGCCAGGCGTCAATGGCCTGCAACTATGCCAGGAAGCTCATAATCTTGATCCTGACATACAGATGATCCTCTTAAGCGGATATCAGCGTTTTGAATATGCTCAAGAAGCGATTCATATCGGTGTGAGCGAATATCTTCTGAAACCGATTACACCGAAAAAATTTCATCTTGCTGTTCAGCGGGCAGTGACTCGTTTGGATAACGCAAGACTTCAAAAGAGAAACCATTTAATCAAAAATCTTTCCTCTGGGAAAATTACGTCTGCTGCCGATCTGCATGAAACATTCGCTTTTCCCCGTTACTATCTTGTTTTTATACGCCAAAACGGCTTATTATCTCGCTTCCATACGGACTCAATGCATGAGGTGTATTCGGAAATTGAGGAAGACGTGATCTTCTACGGTCGTGACGAGAGTGAAGCTTTTATATTCATTCCAGAGAAGATTCTCTCCCAAAATCACCTTCCAAGTACCATACAGCATCTACAAAATAAGTATTTCCGGCAGAGCGATTCCTACATTACAGCCGTTTACTCATCTGTTGCCTGTGCGACTTGTGAAATTCCCTCACTCATGAATCAAATCTATCAGGTTGAGCGAGAGCTCTCCACGCCAGGAGAATCCCAGAGTGTAGACATCGCAAATACATATTCCCTGCCAAGGACTCGACTCAATCGCGACGAAATCCAACATCTCGAAAATCGATTGATTCCTCTTCTTGACCGGGCAAATTACGCTGCAACTTTGGACACGATATTAACCCTCTTTCAGGCATGGGAAAAAGAACACCACTCTCAGTTGTGGTTGGAACATGCTGACCAAATCATTCTGGATCTCATTACAAAGTATGGTGTAGACGAAGTCGATTGCACTGTCTGTGATCGCCAGCTGGTTCAGGATATTTTTGAAAATGCAACAAGCTTAGATATTCTCGCCAATAATTTACTGCAACTATATCGTGAGCTCCTAACCTCTGCACAAACTGAATTCGATATTACTTCCAGGAACTCTTTTTCCCTTGTCACAACTTATCTGAGGAATCATCTGCAAGACCACATTACCATTCAGGACCTATGTGACCACTTTTCTGTCTCTCAGGCATCCCTGAGCCGCATGTTTCGCAAGCATGAGGGCGCTTCTTTTGTCCAGGTCCTGACAAAGCTTCGAATGGAAGAGGCCACAAAAATTATCCAGGAGACCCCTTCCACCCTCATCAAAGATGTGGCCGCCATGGTTGGCTTCGACGATCAATTTTACTTCAGCCGCGTTTTTCGGACTTACTTTGGGAAATCCCCCAGTACCTATGCAGAAGAGGTTCTTGCCAACTGATGGTTCTACAATAAATGTTGGGCGAATAGATGTTTCCATTCGCTCCTAAGCGTATGATTAAACACAAGAAGTCCCCGAACGCCATGCAACTCTTCTGACCCAAGGGGAGGGTCAATACCCATTTTAGATAATTTTTTGCTCTATCTGCTCCTATAATCGGTTAGTAACCTGTCAGCGCAGGCAAGATATGCATAACCAACAGGGCTGACGCGCCTTAAAGATTTCATTATCATCATATCCGGCTGTGTGAGCTTTTCTTTCAGATACGGCTGCGGATCATCGACACGAGTATATGTCGATCCCGTGAGCAGGCACGCTGCAAAGTAAATAACCTGTGGAGCCATTAATGCCGCCCTTTCCATACTGAAGCCCGATACATATATGTGCTGTGAAACATCCCTCGTTCCTCTCAGGTAGCTCGAGAAATCATCTTCATTAGACTTTCCACGGGAACCAATGCATACGGCTGCCTGTATGGAATCCAACAATGCATCTGCAGGAGTAATATTCTGCTCCCGATAGCCGATTTCCGTATCGCAAATATCAAAGTATGTTCTTCGGACAAGGTCAAAATCAGTTATCTCATTCATCAGCGTACTGACATCAAAGAATTGTTTGATGACCTCCATATCTTTGTCCTTACGGAGCGGAATGCCAGTTGTATACGGAGCAAATGCTGTCAGCTTATCACCCAGCACGCAATCGACCGATGGGATGCTTACCACTTGATTTTCACCATCGGTAAGCAGCAAATTATTTGCTATTTCCCTCTGGACGAGCTGTGCATAGTGATTTTCTTCGAACAACACATCCAGCAAAATGTATAGCTCTTTCCCTCTTCTTACCGGTGAATCATAGAAAAACTTGAAGTGGCGCTTTTCAATCTTTCCACGAGCTTTACGTTCCTTCTCTCCACCGGATTTAAACGGAAAGATTGCAGCAGCCTTCTGGATATATGCGTCAATATCGGTTCCGGGTTCGACAACAATGTCGATATCTGTTGATAACCGCATCGGCTTGGAAAGCAGCAGCATCAGGCTGGTTCCACCCTTGAACGTAAATGACAGACCTACTTTTGACAGTGCCTCAAGAAGGCCGAATGCAAACAAGGTGCGTTCTATCAGACTGGGATCGCATTTGCTTTCTCTTTGGAGTTCCCTGATGTGTTCTTCACTGTAATTCTCTCTGATAATCATTGCTCGTCATCCTCCAGATTGATCTTGTATTTTCCAAGGAAAGCACGGAATTTTTTCTCCGCACCCTTTCGCTTTGCGTATCGGAACATTCCCTTTGTATCCAGGAAGTACCTGTCTATTGAATCCGTGAAAATATTCCGATATTCTCCCGCCGGAACAATCTGGCTGAGCAGCTTATCTACCGTGATGTCAACCAGAATCTTTTCCAGCCTGGTCTCCCACGGCTGCTCCAGTCCCTTGGGAGATTCAGACGGCAGACGGCCTACAACGATTTCGTCATCTAGCAAATATCTATAATACTCAGTAGTTGATGGCTTTAACATAATCCTGCCAGCATATTCTCGTTTCAGGGCATCAAAGGCATAATCTACGACATCATTCTCCACATACAGGAAGATGGTATTATGCGCAATCAGATGATTAACGAACTCGTTAAGCTGTATCAACTCAAAAATCTGAAAACGCACATCAGAGAATGCTTCCTGCATCTTTACTGCTACTTCTTTAGCCACCTCAGAATAATCATGTCGATAGATTCGTTTCTTTGCTGGAATGGCATACTGATTCCATGACACTCTTACGATGTCTCCATCCGATAGAGCTTTACGCAGGGAATACGCAAGGGCATCTTCTTTTAACAACATTTCCGAGCCATTTTGAATTGCTGCATAGTATTCTTCTCTGGAAAATGTCCGGCCCGGTTCTATTGCTGACAGTCCCTTCTGGATATTCTGCATGTCGATCTTCTCCCTACGAAACACCATTTTCGCAGTATAATGTAATTACTGCTGATTTAGTGTTATGAGTATACAGCAAATCTGCCGGAACATCAACACCACTTTCGCAGTATTTTTAATTTACCACGAAAGTAGTGTAGGAGAAGGAAGCCCTGCTTTGCAACGAATGTATGGTGTAATTTTTTCTCAAAGCATCTGCCGACACGTATTCTTTAGCTGATTATACAATTTGAGATTGGGGGTGCGGACAAAAACCTGGACACCATGATACCCTTGTGAGAACAGATGCG
>ERZ772945.388-NODE-388-length-35948-cov-8.270081_pt1 | contig 35948 bp, 31 predicted proteins | sample MGYA00511681_ERZ772945 | MGnify/ENA primary metagenome ERZ772945 (study PRJEB29015, sample SAMEA2737943) | human oral metagenome | biome: human oral; feature: human-associated habitat; material: dental | place: China | collected 2143 ...
GGACCGTCTACGACGGCCCGGGCGCTACCTGATACTGGCACTCCCATAGAAGAATATTGCGGATGGCGTCGCCTAGATGTCACTCTTCCTGTAGCGGAACAGGCCGAGGAGGACGAGCACGACCAAATAGACGATCCACGTGATCAACGCGGCTCCATATGTAGGCGCGTCGAAGCCGTTAGCGCCGCTGTTCCCTGACGGGTAGGCCATCGTGGTGATCAGAGTGTTCGGGATGATCTTTTTGAAGGTGTGCTCGAAGAAATCGATCGGGAGGAGCGCGAGCAGCGGGGTGATCCACAGGAAGAAGACCATCGTTATGATCGAGCCCGCGGTGGACCGGATGGCGTACCCCACGCCGAGCCCCATGAGAGCCCAGGTCGTCGTCGCGAACCACGAGGAGAACAGGTGCCTGAAGTTGTTGCCGCCCATCTCGAGGCCGGAACTGGAGATCGTTTGGCCAAGTCCCATCAGCCACAGGAGGAGGAGGAAGGTCGCCGCTCCGATCATCAAGCAGACGGCAGTGGTCTTGGCTGTGAACGCGGTGATTCGGTTCGAAGTCGACAGCGCCGTGGTCCTCATCGTGTTCGACGAATACTCGCCGGTCACCGCTAGGACTCCGACCACGAGCATGAAGATCATGAAGAACGGCGTTTGCGCCGTGACGATCTGGGCGTCTGCGGACTTCCCCTTCCCCGAGGAGTCGGCCGCCACCGCCCACGTGACGAGGGTGGTGAATGCGGCGAGGACGACGAAGACGATCCATGTCGAGCGGAGGCTCGTCATCTTGCGCAGCTCGGATCGGACCGATCCTGCGAAGGTGCTGCGGTACCGGCGCGGGTCGAATGCGCGCTGGGCGAATTCCCGTCCCTCTGGGCCCTGCGGTGCGGCAGGCGGGACCGTGCCGGCGGACGCTGGAGCCGTGCCGGCCGGCGGACGCTGGGAATGCGCCCCGGGAGTGCGGTTGCCGTTGTAGTCGTTGTCCATGCTCATCGTGCACCTCCGCGTACCTGGTCGGGCGATTGCCCCGGCAGCCCCGGGGCGGGCGCTCCTACGCCGTATTCGACTTCGTTCGCCGTCAGCTCCATGAAGACGTCCTCCAGGGATGAATGCGATTCGGAGAGCTCGTGGAGCTCGAGCCCGGCTGTGTGAAGGATGTGGCCGATCTGCGCTCGATCTCCGGCGGCGATGTCGACGACGCCGTGCGGATTGTTCTCCGAGCCGGGTTGGACTTGCGGCTGCATCCCGGCTTTGGCCAGGGTGTCGGCGATCGCTCTGACGTCGGGGCCGGAGACGTGAACGGTCTTGTGGGAGGCCGATTCGGTGAACTGCTTGATGTCGCCTTGGGCGAGCAGGCGCCCGCGTCCGATCACCACGAGGTCGTCGGCCGTGAGTGACATCTCGCTCATGAGATGCGAGGAGACGAGGATGGTCCGCCCCTGTGCGGCCAGGTCGCGCATGAGGTCGCGGACCCAGCGCACGCCGTCGGGATCCAGTCCGTTGACGGGTTCGTCGAAAAGCAGGACCTCCGGATCTCCGAGAAGGGCGTTGGCGATCCCCAGGCGCTGGCCCATGCCCAGGGAAAAGCCTTTGAGCCGCTTGTTCGCCACCGAAGCGATGCCTGTCAGCTCGAGCACTTCTTCGACGCGTCTCCTCGGAAAGCCGTGGGTGTCGGCGACGACTCGCAGATGCTGGCGGGCTGTGCGGTTGGGATGGAACGCGCGCCCGTCCAGAAGGGCGCCGACCTGCGTCAAGGGGGAGGGGAGCTTTCCATACTCGACTCCGCGAATGGTGCAGCGACCTCCCGTGGGACGGTCCAGGCCGACGATGCATCGCATGGTCGTCGACTTCCCCGAGCCGTTCGGACCGAGGAATCCGGTGACGCGCCCGGACCGGAGTTCGAAACTTAACTGGTTGACGGCGACTTTCGAGCCGTATCGCTTAGTCAGATTGTCGACTTTTATCATAGATACCCTTTCAACCCTTTAACCCCCTGCCCCAGTTTATTTCACGGATCCGACGTCCGCTGCTCGTGCGTTCCGCATGTTGGGACGCGAGCCGGCCCCGTCGGCCTCCTGGCCGGTAAGGCGTTCAGAGGCGGGATTCGGCCGCCTTGCTGCGATTCCGCCGAAATCGAGGGTCGCGTCGGGGATGCTCCGATGTAACTTCTCTTACGTATGAGGCTTCCCCGCCGCCTCGAGGGGAAGTTCTATCCTGCCTCTGCGCTGAGAGCGGAGCCACAAAGGCGAGTGGAGGCGTCGGAGTCGCATAGAATGGGCTCGACATGACAAGCGAATGCTTGCCCACAAGGAGGAAACGTGGCCAACAATCCGGTGATGGACCGTAATCCATATTTCAGGGGGCCGACGATGCCGAACGGCTACCCCTCGCAGACTCAATACGGACAGCAGTACGACGCCTACGGTCAGCCCGTGTACGGCCAGCAGCCCGGCGTGAACCAATTCGCCGGTCAGCAGGCCTACGCTCCTCAGGCTGCGGGCGGCGGGGTCTTCACCCCGGGATCGTCCGCTTCGGCGACCATGACCTACGACGATGCGATGGTCAAGACCACCGTACTGCTGGCGTTCACGATCATCACGGCGATGCTCGGCGCGTTCATGCCCAGCAAGGCGGCGATGCCGCTGGTGGCCCTGACGATCCCTGTAACCCTGGGCATCGCCATCTTCTGCGCCTTCCGCCCGATGGTCGGGCCGGGCCTGTCGATCGCCTACGCGACGGTCCAGGGTTTCGCCATGGGTGTGGTCACGGCCGCATTGGAGGACCTCTACCCGGGGATCGCCCTCCAGGCGATCATCGGCACTCTGGTCGTGGTCGCCGTGGCCGTCGGATTGCACATGAGCGGGGCCGTCCGCACGACCAGCAAGGGAAACAAGATCGTCCTGACGATTCTCATCGCGGCTTTCGTCTACGGCATCGTGAACATCATCTTGGTCTCGACCAACGCCGTAGACGGCATGTTCGGACTCGATTCGATGAAAGTCGGCGGCATTCCGCTCGGGATCATCCTCGGCCTGCTCTTGATCTTCATCGGCGGATACATGCTGATCGGCGACCTCGAACTCGTGCACTACGCCGTGGCCAACGGCGCGCCCAAGAAGTTCGCGTGGATGACCGCTTTCGGCATCGTCTCCACGGTCATCTTCATCTACTGGCAGGTGCTGCGGATTCTCGCCGTCTTGGCCGGCGACCGCTGAGTCCGGTCTCCCGCACGGCCGGGGACGGGTGGCGCGCGCGTTCTTCTCGGCGCTCCAGTTCCCGGCTTTTCCGTGCGGACGGAGATGACGGCATGGCTCTCGGTGCTGTGCGCCGACCATCGCATCCTGTTCGGTAACCGAACGTCAGGGGCGTGAGCGGAACTTCACGGTTCCGTCCACGCCCCTCGTTCATGCTGCCGGCCGCTAGCGGACCGCTTCAGGGGCGCCGTTCCCCGTCCCTGATTCCCTTCGATCGTCGGCTTCCCGACCTTTCAACGAACCCCGAGGATGTCGACGACGAATACCAGGGTGTCCGTTCCGCGGATGCCCGCCCGTGGGTTTCCGGCCTTGCCGTAGCCCTTCTCCGGCGGGATCGATAGCAGAAGGCGGGAGCCGACGCTCTTGCCGACGATCGCCTGGTCCCATCCTTCCAGGACCATTCGGACCCCGATCGGGAAGGAAACCGAATGCCCGCGTCGGAAGGACGAGTCGAAGACCCTGCCGTTCCAAATCTGGCCGAGGTAGTCGACCTCGATTTCACGCCCGGCCTGAACGGCGGGGCCGGTCCCTTCTTCCAGCACGACCGCGTGAAGTCCGCGAGGCGCATCGGATTCGGGGAAGACGAGTTCGGGGGTCTCGCCGAAGCTTCCTACGACGGTGGGAAGGGTGACGTCCATGGTGTCCTCTCTGTCGCAATCATGCCGAGCCGTCATGGGGACCACGCCGTGGCACCGCTTCGACGGACGCGGCGACGTGCCGCCCGGGTCGGCGGCACCCGCCGTTCCCAGTCTAATGAGGTTCGACCCCTCCGGCACTGGGCAGAGGCGGGATCTCCATGGGCGCGACGCCATAGGCGAACGCGCCATTGCCCACGCGTGAACGGGAAGAGCGCACTCATGGGGGATAATCGAGGAGGGCTACGGCGCCACGGTCGGTCCCGAAACGTCGCGTCGGGGAATCGATGTTCACGCTGGGAAAGGGAGTGCGTTCGTGTCCGGTCTCGTCATGGTCTTGGGTCTCTTCGCGGTGACGATCCTTGCAGTGGTGGTGGGGGAGCGCACCCAACTTCCCTATCCCATCCTTCTGCTGCTGGCGGTCGCGGGCCTGTCCTTCCTTCCCGTGCTTCCCCGGTTCGCGATCGATCCGGAGATCATCCTCCCGCTCTTCCTGCCGCCTCTGCTTTTCGCGATGGCCAGGCGTGCCTCCTGGTCGGTGTTCCGGCGTCGCTGGCGTACCCTGCTCATCATGGCCTTCGTCCTGACCGCGGTGACCACCGTCTCGGCCGCGGGGGTCGTCCTCCTTCTCGTCCCGGGCATCGAAGTCCCCCTCGCCTTCGCGCTGGGGGCCATGGTCGCCCCTCCCGATCCGGTCGCGGTCGAATCGGTAGCCGAGCCGGCCAAGGTTCCGCGTGGAATCATGCGGACGCTGCAGACCGAAGGTCTCTTCAACGACGCCGTCGCCATCGTCGTCTTCTCCACGTCCATCAGATCCCTCGACGGGGAGGGCGAATTCAGCCACGTCTTCCTCAACTTCCTCGTCGGGGCGGTCCTCGCCGTCGCCATCGGCTACGTCATCGGCTGGCTGGCAAGCGCGGCGAGCAGAACCATTCGGAACGTGGCCGCCACCGGCGCCGTGACGATCATCGTCCCCTTCGTCGCCTACCTCGTGGCCGAGGAGGTGCACGCCTCCGGCGTGATCGCAGTCGTAGTCACCGCCCTGGAGATCAACCGCCGGATCGATCCCGAGGCGGTGCGCGACCGGCTCATGACGGCCTCGTTCTGGGAAGTGGTCGACTTGCTCGTCACCGGCACAGCGTTCGGCCTGATGGGTTTGGAGATCCGCAACATCGTCGACGCCGAGGGGTGGCGGCAGATCGCCGGCTACTTAGGCGTGGCGGCCGCCGTCGTCGCGGTGAGCATTCTCGTCCGCTTCGCCGCCACACTTCTCCTGCGCTTCGTAGAGATCAGGAGGCACAGCGGGGCCGTGCCGCGATCGTGGCGGGACTGCCTGGTCATCGCCTGGTGCGGCATGCGAGGTCTGGCGACACTCGCCCTCGCCCTGTCCCTGCCGACGTGGAGCGAGAGTCACATGGCCGAATACCGGAGACTGGTCGTCGTTGTGGCGGCACTCGTGCTCCTCGTCACCCTCGTCCCCACCGGTCTGCTCCTTCCCTGGCTCATCCGCACCCTCAGGCTGACCGAGGACGGGAGTGTGGAAGCCGAGGAGGTCTCCGAGCTCGCCGGCCGCGCACAGTACGCCGCATGCCACGCTCTTGAAGTCTACTTCGAGAATCTCGACCTTCCCGAGCCCGAACGCCACGAATTGCGTTCATGGGCCAAGCGCTTGAAGACGCGGCTCGAAGTGGACCACCACTGGGATCACATCGGCGGCACGGCTTTGACGGACACGGCGATCAGGAGGGCCTCCGACATCCACGACATGGTCGTCGGCGCACAGTCTGTGGCGTTGGAGGCCGCGCGCGGCGAAATACTGGAGGCCAGGCGCGATCCCATGGTGGACGTCGCGGTCGTCGATCAGGTGCTCCGACGCATCGACATGCGCGCGCTGTCGATGCCGCAGGCGCCGGACGCTGCGCCCCCCGTGCCGTCCCCTAGGCGCACGCGCAGGTCGCCGGTCAAGAAGGCGACGTCCAGCGGCACCTCCAATCTCGCCAACTGGAGAGGCCGGATAAGGCGCAGGTGAAGATCAGGCGTCGTCGCGGCCGCGGGACGGCGAATCGTCTGCGGGCCCGGGCCGGAGAGGGCCGGATTGCGGGAGCGGGCAGGCCATGCCGGTGCGCGCGTGGCATTGGTAGCCGCCTGGGTTCTTCGCCAAGTATTGCTGATGGTAGTCCTCTGCCGGATAGAAGGCTCCCGCGGCGGGGGCCGGGACGATCTCGGTGACGATATCGCCGTATCCGCCTTCGGTCAGGACCTTCTGGTACGTCTTGATCATCTCGCGTGCCAGAGACTCCTGGGCGGCCGTCGTCGGGAAGACGGCGGACCGGTACTGGGTGCCGACGTCGCCTCCCTGGCGGTTGAGACTCGTGGGGTCGTGCGATTCGAAGAAAGCCTGGAGGAGGCGTTCGGTGGGCAGCGCGGCCGGCGAGTAGAGGACGCGGACCGTTTCGGCGTGCCCCGTCTGCCCGGTGCCCACCTCCTCGTAGGTGGGGTTCGGAGTGGAGCCCCCCATGTAGCCGACGGCCGTCGCATCGGCGCCCAGCTCCCACGCCGCCTTCTCCGCTCCCCAGAAGCATCCCGAGGCCAGATAGATGACCTCTTGGCCGTCGCCGGGCTCGCCGAGGATCGGCGTCCCCAGCACGGCGTGGGGCATGGGGTCGGCGAGTATCGGCTCGCTGCGTCCCGGAAGGGCTTGCGATGGGTCGACCACGGCCTGATCGCCGGAAGACTCCCAGATGAACATGCGGTACCCGCCTATCCTTGGAAGGGTTCGATGTCGAGGATCTCGACGCTGATCTTCCTGCCCGTGCGGGTGGCGAACGACGTCGTATCACCCTTCTTCAAGCCGAGGATCGCCTTGCCCAGGGGCGCATTCTCCGGATAGACCTCGATGCCGACCAGGTCCGCGGCCTCTCGCGAGCCCAGGAGGAAGCGCTCCTCTTCCCCGGAAATCAACGCCGTGACCACCGTGCCGGCGGCGACCTCGGCAGCCGTGGGAGGCTCGGAGACCGTCGCATTTTCCAGCAGATGCGTCAGCTCGGCGATACGGCCCTCCATCTTCGACTGCTCTTCGCGGGCGGCCTGGTATCCGCCGTTCTCGCGCAGGTCTCCTTCGGAGCGTGCGGCCTCGATCTTGCGGGCGATCTCCGCGCGTCCGGTTGTGGTCATCTCTTCGAGTTCGGATCTCAGGCGCTCGTAGCTTTCGGGGGACAGCCAGGCGCCTTTGCGCTCATCAGCCATGTTCATCTCCTTAGGGGACCGTGTGTGCGCGAGTAAAAAATCCATGCCCGCTGCCGCAGGCATGGTGTTTCTTCGGTAAGACTACCAGCGATGGGCGCACAATGCCCCATGCCGGCGTTTCCCCTCAAGGCAGCCATATGACCGTGAGCCACACGGCGATGGCCTGGCAGGTGTAGCCGATCAGCGTCCCCACGTGGAAGAACTCGTGGAAACCCCACACCCGCGGCCAGGGATTGGGCCAGCGCAGGCCGTAGAAGAGCGCCCCGACGGTGTAGGCGATGCCGCCGGTGAGGATCAGCGAGACGATGGCCGGCCCGCCCGTCTCCCAGAAGTAGGGGAGGTACCAGACGGAGAACCATCCCAGGGCCACGTACAGCCCCGTGGTGAGCCAACGCGGGGCGCCCGGCTTGGCGACCGCGAGGTATATGCCGCCCAGAGCGGCCACCCAGACGACGCTGAGGACGAAGATGGCCGTTCGGCCGGGCAGGAGCGAGACGGCCAGGGGAGTGTAAGTGCCCGCGATGAGCAAGAAGATGTTGGAATGGTCCAGCCGGCGCAGCACCGTCTCGACCTTCGGCGACCACGTGCCCAGGTGGTAGACCGCCGAATGGCCGAAGAGGACGACGGAGGAGGTCCCGAAGACGAGGCAGGCGAGTTTGGCCTGCGCCGTCGGGGCGAGCACGAGGAGCACGATCGCATTGGCCAGCGCGAGGGGCGCCGTGGCGGCGTGGATCCAGCCTCGCGCCTTGGGCTTCGGCATTGCGTTGAGGCGCAGCTTGCGCTGGGATATCACTGTGGTCATTCGTCCTCCTTGTTCCCCACCGATTCTAGGTGCGAGGTCCACCGGCTCACAGGCCCCTGCGGCAGGTGGGATCGTTCTCACCGGGTTAACCTAGTATCCGAGACCCGAGGAGGTGTTCATTGGCCGCACCGGCATTCCTGTACAAGCTCTACGAGCGTCGCCTCATGCGAGAGCTCGGCGCCACAGCTCTGCCCCGGCACATAGGCGTCATGCTCGACGGCAATCGCCGCTGGGCTCGCGAACTCGGCCAGACGGCCTCCTTCGGGCATCGCAAGGGGGCCGACAAGATCAGCGAGTTCCTCGGATGGTGCGACGAAGTCGGGATCCAAGTCGTCACCCTCTGGCTGCTGTCGACGGACAACCTCAAGCGCTCCGCCGAGGAGATCGGGCAGCTCGCCGAGATCATCGCGGGCGCCGTCGAAACCCTTGCGGCGAGCGGATACTGGCGCCTGCGGATGGTCGGCAACCTCGACATGCTCCCGGAGAGTCTGTCCAGGCGGCTGCGCGCCGCCGAGGCCGCCACGGCGAAGGCCGGGGGCGTGGAAGTCAACATCGCCGTGGGCTACGGCGGACGCCAGGAGATAGCCGACGCGGTCCGCTCCCTCCTGAGGGAGGAGGCGGCCTGCGGCCGATCGCTCGAAGACGTCGCCCAGTCGATCAGCGTCGACGGCATCGCCAGGCACCTGTACACGAAAGGCCAGCCCGACCCCGACCTCGTCATCCGGACGTCGGGCGAACAGCGGATGAGCGGTTTCATGCTGTGGCAGACGGTTCACACCGAGCTTTACTTCTGCGAAGCGTACTGGCCGGATTTCCGCCGCACCGACTTCCTGCGCGCGCTTCGCGACTACACCCAGCGCGAACGCCGGCTGGGACGGTGACGCCGGGTCTGGCGTAGGGCCGGGCACCGCCGTCGGCGCCATCTGAATCCATCTGAAAAGACGGCGTGGGCCACGAGGATGAAATCGTGACCCACGCCATGCGTGTGTGATATTCGGTTGCTCTGCGGTGCCCGCTCCTTCTCGGAGCGTCACCACGGGACGGGAGTGCCAGCTCAGGTCCCGCAGCGCAGATATTGAGTTGTCGCGCGGCGGCATTCGCGGCCGCCTCGACGGGGCGTCGGCAAGCGCACATCCCCTGGCGCAAAGGCAGTCGGAGCGACTACCATGGGAAGCCGAAGTGGCTTTCCTGCCATTGAGAGGCGCGACAACACCGTGGTTCCTTTCCGGTCGGCAGTCACAGGTCTTGTGACTGCAACCACATTGTTATCATATTGTTATTTTATCTTTCAGTCAATTCCCGGCGCCTCGGATTTTGGGGTCATATTCCCCATTGCATAATCGGAAAATCCGTAAAGCATTGATGCGGCAAGGAAAAGTCCAGACTCCACGCCGAATGGACAGGCCTTGCCTTCGTGTGTCCTTACCGTTTATACCAGGTGTAACCGAGCTGCCTGCCTCTTGACGGAGACGGTCAAGGCAGGCCGCTTCGCGCCGGTCACATGGCGCGGTACCTGCCGTTCACCGCGGCCAGCTCTTCCCGCGTGGGCGGAACGGCCCCTCTCCGCGAGGCCGTCAGGGAAGCGGCGGTGGACGCGTACGCCCCCAGGCTCTGCAGATGAGTGCGCGAGATATCGTTGAGGTTGTCGCGATGGGCGGCTCCGTCCAGTGAGATCCGCGTCAGCCCGTCGATGAGCGCGGCGAAGAACGAATCGCCCGCTCCGGCGGTGTCGATCACGTCGACCTGCTGGGACGGTATGCGGATGGGACTGCCGGAGCGGGGGTAGAGGAGCGTGTCTGCAGTGCCGCGAGTGACGATGACGAGGGACGGGCCCAGGCTGAGCCATCCGGCCGCGATGTCCCCGCTGTCCGCCCGCGCGCCGTACAGGCGGGCGACGTCCTCGTCGGAGGCCTTGACGATGTCGGCGAGTGCGACGAAGTCCTCGACCCTGTCGCGCGCATTCGCGCGGTCGTCGATCAGGCAGGCGCTGACGTTCGGATCGTAGACGATCGTCGCCGAGTCGCGCAGGTGGCTCACCCAGTTCCGGACTTTGCTCGCGCCCGGCTCGACGTGGCAGGCGGCCGAGCCGAAGGCGAGGCAGGTGGGTGCCAGGACTTGGAGGTCCAGCTTGCAGGCGCCCGATTCGGGGATGTCCTGGATGTCCCAGGTGAAGGTCAGAGACTGGGATGAGACGCCGTCCTCGCCGATGACCGTGCGGGATACGGACGTCGGGTTGGTCCGCTCGGCGTCGGCGCGAAGCCACAGTTCCAAACCGTTGCTGGCCGTGTACTCGGCGAGGATCTCTCCGTCGGGGTCCAGCCCGAAGTCGGTGACCAGACGGACCGTCCGGCCCAGTCGCCTCAACCCGATCGCCACGTTCAGCATGGAGCCTCCCGGTCCGCGCAGGCACGATCCGTCGGCGAAGGCGACTTCGTCGATGAGCGCTTCGCCGATGACGAGCGTACTCATGTCAGCTCCCCGAGGGCGTCCTCTTCCGGTTCCTCGCCGTCCGCCCGCGATCCGCCGCTCGGTCCGGACGCCCGGGTCTGAGACCGCTGGCCGTCCGTCTCCGCTTGGGCGGCGGCGAGGCGTTCGCGGGCGCCGTCCAGCCAGGCTTGGCAGTGCCGGGCCAGCCTTTCGCCCGCTTCCCACAGCCGCAGGGCCTCTTCCAAAGGGATGGACCCCTGTTCGAGCCGGGTGACGATTTCGACCAGGCGCGAACGCGCGTCCTCGTAGGAGAGGCCTTCCACGCCCGGGTCGACGTCATCCTCGTCCGTTGTTCTTCCTCCCACTCTCGCCTCCTCGTGGTGTTGGGGACGTCACCTCCAGGTCGAGCCGGCCGCGTGACAGGACTGCCCGAAGGCGCTTTCCGCGGCCGGTGTTCGAGGCGTCGGACAGGACGGCGCCATCGGCGTCGAGAAGAATCGAGTATCCGCGCTCGAGAGTCAGCTTGGGGGACAGCGCACTCAGGTTGGCCACGACGGTTGAGAGCGTCCCCTCCTCGCGGTCGAGAGCGCGCGACGCATGCGCGTGAAGCCACTGTGTCAGAGAGGCGAAGTCGGATTCGCGGACGTCGATCATGGTCGACGGGCGGGCCAGCGGGGGGCGGGCCAGCAGAGCCTCCAGGTCGGCTCGGGCGCGGTCGAGCATCGAGGAAACGGCCGCCCGTCCCCGTCGCAGGGCTTGCATGAGGCCCGCCTCCTCCTCGGCGACGTCGGGGACGATTCGCTTGGCCGCGTCCGTGGGCGTGGAGGCGCGCAGGTCGGCGACTAGGTCGAGAATCGGGCTGTCGCCTTCATGGCCGATGGCCGAGACGACGGGAGTGACGGCGTCCGCGACGGCGCGCACCAGCCGCTCATCGGAGAAGGGAAGGAGGTCCTCCACGCTGCCGCCTCCGCGAGCCAGCACGATCACGTCGACGCCGGGAGCCGCTTCGAGCTCGGACAGGGCCTGGAGCATGGCGTCGACGGCCCCCGAGCCCTGAACCTGCACCTCCCGTACATCGAAGCCCACAGCGGGCCAGCGGGTTCGCGCATTGACGACCACGTCCTCCTTGGCCTTCGTGTTGCGCCCGCAGATGAGCCCGATCGTCCGCGGAAGGAACGGAAGCCGCTTCTTGCGCTCCGCGGCGAACAGGCCCTCCGCCGCCAGCCGAGCCCTCAGCTGCTCCAGCCGTGCAAGGATGTCCCCGACTCCCACGGGGCGGACCTCGTCGGCCCACAGGGACAGGGAGCCGTTGGCCTCGTAGAAATCCGGCTTGGCGCAGACGACGACCCTCGTGCCCGGCTCGACTCCCAGGGGAAGCAGGTGCGTCGAGATCTTCACCGACATCGACGCCTTGGCCTCCAGATCGCGAAGGGTGAAGAACTGAACCCTCGCGCCTGGGCGGCGTTGCAGGGTGATGACTTCTCCCTCGACCCACAGACGCGACATGGCGGCCACGTATTCGCGGATCTTCATCGACAGGACCCGCAGCGGCCACGGCCGCTGCGGACTCGTCTGTGCCGCGAGTTGGGGCAGCTCCGGCGGCACCGGGATTTTCTGCGCCATGCGTACATGCTTCCACACGCGCTTTCCCGGGTGATGTGCCCTTTTACCTAGTGAGACGTGTCCTTTCCCCGGCAGGCCGTCGCGATTGCGCGCGTTTTCGCCCGGGACCGCGCGTTTGAGAGCCGTCGCCCGGGCGGGCGCGACGAGTGGGGCTGTCGAGGTCTTCGTCCGGCGTCCCGCGGTGCCCGGGGGAGGGGGGAGTCCGGGCTCACTCTCGCGCGGCTGTGACCCGCCGACTAGGCTTGGAGGGTGACTGAAAGATCAAACGGGCCGGCCGCCTCCCTCGCCGGGGCTTCGGCGTTCCCGTCTGAGATCCCGTCGGCTCCCTCTCCCGACGGGCGCAGGATCCTCGTGGCCACGCCGCGCGGGTACTGTGCGGGCGTGGATCGCGCGGTCGACGCCGTGGAGAAGGCCCTCGCGCTGTACGGGGCGCCCGTGTACGTGCGCAAAGAGATCGTCCACAACAAGTTCGTCGTCGAAACTCTGACGAGGCGCGGGGCGATCTTCGTCTCCGAAACCGAGGAAGTCCCCGAGGGCGCGCGAGTGGTGTTCTCCGCGCACGGCGTGTCGCCCGCCGTCCACGCCGAAGCGGCCGCCAGGAACCTGCTCACGATCGACGCGACCTGCCCCCTGGTGACGAAGGTGCACAAGCAGGCGGTGCGCTTCGCCAAGGGAGATTACGACATCCTCCTGATCGGGCACGCCGGGCACGAGGAAGTCGAGGGCACGCAGGGAGAGGCGCCCGAGCACATCCAGGTCGTCAACGGCCCCGAGGAGATCGACGCGGTCCAGGTCCGCGATCCGAACAAGGTCGTGTGGATCTCCCAGACCACGCTCTCGGTCGACGAGACCCTCAAGATCGTCGAGCTGCTCAGGCAGCGGTTCCCGAACCTCATCGACCCGCCGTCCGACGACATCTGCTACGCGACTCAGAATCGCCAAGGCGCGGTCAAGACGATGGCTCCCGAGTGCGACGCCGTCATCGTGGTGGGATCGGCGAATTCGTCCAACTCGGTGCGCCTGGTCGAGGTCGCGCTGGAGGCCGGTGCGGGAGCCGCCTACCGGGTGGATCGCGCCGAGGAGGTCGACCCCGCCTGGCTGGAAGGCGTGACGACGGTGGGCCTGACCTCTGGCGCATCCGTGCCCGAGATCCTCGTTCGCGACGTCGTCGAACGTCTGAGGTCTTTCGGATACACGCAGGTCGAACGCGTCGAGACGGTGTCGGAGGACATCCGGTTCACCCTGCCGAAGAACCTCCGGGCGGACCTCAAGGCAACCGGGATCCAGCCTGACAGGCCCCACAAAGTTCGGGAACAAAAGGCCGGCGGGGCCGGCACGGCCGCGGAGAGGTCGCCTGGCAGGCGGGTGCGCAACGCCGGCGCCCGCAACAGGAGGGTATTCGACGGCGGCGCACAAGCCGAGCGCGCTGAGCCTGCCTCCGGCCGTCGGCGTGCGGACACCGCGTGAGGGCCCGATACAGGACACCGCGTAAGATCCCGGTTAGGGCGCCGCGTGAGGATCCGGTTGTCATCCGGTTGAGCCTGAGGCGTCAGCCGGTGATTGGGATCGAGGGTCCAGCCGTCGATCTCAACCGGTGGTCGAGATCGAGGGCCCAGCCAGCTGAGCTCGAGGGGCTCCGGCAGGGGAAAGGGACTTCAGTCAGGGAAGGCGAGGAGGAAACATGATCGACGCGGATGCGCTCTTCCGCGATCTCCGTGAGGCGTCGGATCCCGGCAGGGCCGGGCCGATGTCCTCCTACATGCGCAATCAGTTTCCCTTCCTGGGGATCTCGGCCACGCGGAGGCGCGATGTGTGCAAGCCGCATTTCGCCGGGGTTAAGAAGGAGGGGCGCATCGACTGGCCGTTCGTTGATGCCTGTTGGCAGTGCGAGGAACGGGAGTTCCAGTACGTGGGCGCAGACTACCTGCGGATCGTGCGCAGGCATTTGGTCCCCGGCGACCTGCCGCGGCTGAAAGCCCTGGCGACGTCCAAATCGTGGTGGGACACCGTCGACTCCCTGGACCGTACCGTCGGCGACGTGATCCGCAGGTTTCCCGATGCGCGGCCGACCATTCTCGAATGGGCGCGCGACGAGAACGTGTGGGTGCGCCGGATAGCGATCGACCATCAGCTGCTCCGCAAGGGCGACACCGACACGGAGCTGCTCGCCGACATCCTTCAAGCCAATTTCGGATCCGGGGAATTCTTCATCGACAAGGCCATAGGCTGGGCGCTCCGCGACTATTCGAAGACGTCTCCCGAATGGGTCCGCGGCTTCATTGAGGACCACCGCGGACGGATGTCGGCGCTGTCGATCCGCGAGGCGAGCAAATATCTCTAGGCGCACGCATCGCGCATTCAAAGGCCGGGCTCAACCGGTCTCGAGACTCAGGCTCACTGGGCTCGTAATCAGCCGCGCTTGGGCTGGACTGGTCCATAGATTCAGGCTAAATCATTCGGGCTCGACTCGCCGCGCATCCGGCAAGGCCTCTCTCTCACACGAAAGGCGTCTTCGAACATCTCTCAAGGGATGCTTCTCTCTACAGGGGCTCCTGAGAGGCGTCGAACTGCAGCTGGGGCGCCGCGATCTTCCTGACCTGGGCGGCGTCGCCCTCGATCGGGCGGGGCGGATCCAGTTTGGCGTCGAGCGAGGTCAGGTCCCGGGCCGTCACGAGGACGCGCTTCTCCAGCGAGCCGACGGTCTTGTTGTACCGGTCGACCGTGGTCCGCAGCGACGAGCCGAGGCTGTCCAGGTGCTCGGCCACTTTCCCCAGCCGTTCGGCGAGCGTTCTGCCGAGCTCGAGAATCGCCTGGGCCTCCTGGGTGATCTGGGTCGAGGACCATACAGCGGCCACCGAGCGCAGGAGTGCGAGCAGAGAGCTCGGGGTGGCCAGGGCCACCTTCTGGCGGAGCGCGTCTTCCAGCAGGGAGGGGTCATTCGTCAAAGCCTCTGAGAGAAGGGACTCCGCGGGGAGGAAGAGGACGGTGATCTCCGGCGAACCGGCGAATTCACCGGGATAGTTACGTTTGGCGAGCTCCTTGACGTGGGTGCGCAAGGCGTCGGCGTGCTTTTGCACGAGTTCGCTGCGCTTGGCCAGATCCTGTTCGCCGATGCCTTCGATTTCGTAGGCTTCGAGCAGAGCGGACAACGGGACTTTCGCGTCCACGGCGATGTGCGCCCCGCCTGGAAGGTGGATCGTCAGATCGGGCCGCGAGGCGGAGTCGGATACGTGGGAGGACCCTCGTGTCGTGGTCGAAACCCGCTGCTGTTCGGAGAAGTCCACGTGGGGGAGCATGCCCGAGGCCTCGACGATCCGACGCAGCTCGACCTCCCCCCACGTGCCGCGGGCCGAGACGGATGTGAGCGCCCTGCTGAGCGAGGCCGTTTCGTGAGCGAGCTTCTCGCTGGTCTGCGCCGCGTGGGACAGTTGCTCGCGTATCGCGGCGTCGTGGGAGGCCTGCCGGGTCTGCATCGCCGTGACCTGTTCCGTCATACTCCTCAACTGGGCCGACAGCGGCGTGATCATCTGGGCCAGGGATTGATCCGAGCGGGCGCGTTCGGCCAACTCGGCGTTCTCGCGCTCGAGGACGTCCGCGCGGCCGGAGGCTTCGGCCGCCTTGGCCTGCCATTCGGCGGCCTGGGATTGGGCCTGCCCCGAGCGCTCGCGTTCGGTGGACCGCAGGATCGCCCTCGCGTACCCGAGGACGAAACCCACGAAGAGGCACAGAGCCAGCAGAATGAGCAGCAGAAGCGTCGGTATCTCCATGCCAACCATTGTCGTCCCGGCCTCCGACGGTTTTCGGGATCGGGGATCGTGCGTCAGGTGGAGGCCCGGCGCCCTCCGGTGTGGGCGTCGTCATCCCGTATGGAGCCGGCTCGGCGAGGCGCGCCTGTTTTCCGCGCGAGTGCATCATCGCCGCGGTCGGGGCGGGTGCGATTAGGATGGCCCGGTGGTCACCTCGTCGTCGGCTCCGCAGCCCATGCACTCCGCCTTGCGGGCCCGGTTCGGCATCTCGCTGTTCTTCTTCACGAATGGGGCCGTCTTCGCGGGGATGGTCGCCCGCTATCCGGAGATCAAGCACCGCTTGGGCATGTCCGACGGGGCATTCGGCCTGACCGTCGTCGTCTTTTCGATAGGCGCGATGTCCGCGACGATCCTGCCTTCGCTCTTCATCCGGAGGCTGGGCGCTCGGGCGACGTCGCTGTGGTGGACCGCGGCCCTGGCGCTCGCCATGGGTGTGGCCGGTGTCGCCGCGAACGCCGGCTACACGCGGTTGTTCATGGTGGCCCTCTTTCTCGGCGGTGTGTGCGACGCGATCGTCGACACCGCGCAGAACTCCCATGCGATGCGAGTCCAGGAGGCCTGCGGACGTTCCATCATCAACTCCCTGCACGCCCTGTGGAGCGTCGGTTCGGTGGCCGGCGGCGCCGTCGGAGCCCTGGCCGCCACGCATGGGGTTCCGTTGGCCGTTCACCTTCCGGCGATGTCGGCGGTGTGCTTCGGCCTCGCCGCACTCGCCACACGCCTCTCGCGCCTGCCGGCGGCCGCCTCTCGGCCGCCACACGCGGAGGCATCGGGGAGTGCGGCGAATGGGGGCGGAACCGCCAGGCTCATCAGCCTTCTCCCGATCGCGATCGTCGGCATAGCGGGCATGCAGGTGGAGATCGTCGGCATGGACTGGAGCGCCAACTATCTCAACGACAGGGTTGGCTGGCCCAGCGCCGAGGCCGGGGTCGTCTACGTGGTGACCATGGTCGCGCAGGTCGTAGGCCGAATAGCCGGCGACTCGATGACGGACAGGCGAGGGAGAGGTCGGGTTGCGCGAGCGGGCATGGCCATGGCTGCCGCCGGCCTGTCCATCGCAGCGGCTTTCCCCTACTCCTGGGCGGTCATCCCCGGGTTCGCCCTGGCGGGGTTCGGGAGTGCGACCATCGTTCCCGCCGCCTTCGCGGTGGCGGACGCCGCCCCAGGCTTCCGGGACGGCGCGGCGCTCACGGTGGTCGGCTGGATCATGAGAACGGGTGCGGTGGTCACGAGCCCGCTCATCGGGACGATCTCCGACGCCGTCGGCCTGCGCATCGGCATTCTCCTGCCGCTCGCTCTCGGCGGGGCGGCCTGTTTCTTCTTCTCGCGCTTCGACGCAGCGGAGGGGAAGCAAGCGGCAGAGGGGGAGTGAGGAAGCCCGACTGGCGGTGAAACTCAGGTCAATTCAAGGTTTCACCGGGTATTTGATCGGTGAAATCTGGTTTCATCGAGGTTTCACCGGCTCGGCCAGCCTCCATTCGATCAGTACCCGTTCAAGGCAGCACTGATTCAGGCAACGCCCATTCGGTCAGCACTGACTCAGGCTGCACCGGTTGAGACGCATCGCCGAGATGCGTCGGCCCAGGCGTACCTGTCCAGCATGGCCAGGCGCACCCTCCCAGACGCCGGCTCAGATCCCCGATTCGGGCTCACAGAGACACACCGGTCAGGGCGCACTGGCTAGACTCGGATCAGCGACTCGACGAGGAGGAAGCATGAGCGAATTACTGGAAGGCCGCACAGCCCTGGTGACGGGCGGCACGAGCGGAATCGGGCGAGGCATCGCCGAGGTCCTGCGAATGCGCGGAGCGGCAGTCGCCGTCACCGGGGCGACCGAGGCTAGATGCGAGGACGCCCGCGCGGCCGGCTTCCCCGCCTATCGGCTGGACGTGCGGGACCGGCGGGCCTGCAACGAAGCCGTCGCACGCGCCGTGAGCGACCTGGGCGGGCTGTCCGTGCTCGCCTCCAACGCCGGCGTCTACCCCCAGACCCGCATCGCGGACATGGCCGACGAGGACATCGCCGCGATCTTCGGCGTCAACGTCACGGGCACGATCCACATGGTCCAAGCGGCGACGCCGGCCTTGAGGGAGTCCGGGCGCGGACGCGTGGTGGTGACTTCCTCGATCACGGGCAACGTCACGGGATACCCCGGCTGGTCGCACTACGGGGCGACTAAGGCCGCGCAGATGGGCTTCGTGCGATCGGCGGCGATGGAGCTGGCCAAGGACGGCATCACGATCAACGCCGTCATGCCGGGCAACGTGGTCACACCGGGGCTCACCGCGCTGGGAGAGGAGTACATGCAGCGGATGGCCGCCGCGGTTCCGCTCGGATACCTCGGCGAGCCACGCGACATCGGCGAGGCCGTGGCCTTCCTCGCCTCCGACGGCGCCCGCTACATCACGGGCCAGGCGATCGTGGTGGACGGCGGCCAAATCCTGCCGGAGTCCCCGGAGGCCATCGCGGACATGTGAAGGCCACGAACCATTAGCGGACCTCTGCACTGGCCGAGGTCTGCCCGCTACGCCTGGCGAAGGATGTGATGTCTGGTTGGTCGCCTCGCTGCCCGCCTACGCCTGGTGAAGGAGCGCCTCGGATCCCAGGGGCATGTGCGCGCCGAGGAACGTCAGATACTTCTCACCGCCTTCGAAGACATCCGTGCCGTTGATCATATAGGCGCTCATGAACGGGTCCACGGCCTCGGCGTGGCGGCCCGTCTCGAAACGGGCCTGGCCCAGCCGGTACCAGACGAGCGGATTGTCGGTGGCGCCCAGGGCGATCGCATGCTGCGCGCAGTTCTCCTCCGTGACCCAGTCGCCGAGTTCCCCGGCGCTGTCGGCGATGCACGAAAAGTACCACCACGCCGTCTCGTCGTCCGCCGGAAGCATGTGGAGTGCACGGGACCACGCCTGGATGGCCTGCGGATGGTACCCGTGGTCGGCCAGGTATCCTCCGGCTTCGCCGAGTTCCCTGGGTGTGCGTGCTGTCGAGGGGTCTGTGTGCGTACGGGAACGGGAGAAGAATCCCATGGCGCCTTCCTGTCGGTCTGGATGTCCGCCGTTATTATCGGGGCGGTGCGTGCTAGATTTCCAACGGAATCGAGGGGTAACGTTCCCCCGTCCCCGGGTCGCTAGAATGGCAGTGTGTCACTCACTATCGGAATCGCAGGCCTGCCCAACGTCGGCAAGTCGACTCTGTTCAACGCTTTGACGCGCGCCACTGTGCTGGCCGAAAACTATCCGTTCGCCACGATCGAGCCGAATGTGGGTGTCGTTCCCCTGCCCGATCCGCGCCTGGACGTGCTGGCACGGTTGTTCAACTCACGCAAGGTCGTCCCCGCAACCGTGAGCTTCGTGGACATCGCGGGAATCGTGCGCGGCGCCTCCCAAGGGGAGGGCCTGGGCAACCAGTTCCTGGCCAACATTCGCGAGGCGGACGCGATCTGCGTGGTCACCCGCGCGTTCTCCGACCCGGACATCGTGCACGTCGAGGGCCGCGTCGATCCGAAGGGGGACATCGAAACCGTCACGACCGAGCTTATCCTGGCGGACATGCAGACGTTGGAGAAGCAGGTTCCGCGCCTGGTCAAGGAGGTGACGGGAAAGAAGACGCCCAAGGACGTCCTGGAGACCGCGCAGGCCGCGCTGACCCTCTTGGAGAAGGGCAGGGTGCTCTCCTCGGGCGGGGCGGACCTCGACCCGGCGGTCCTCAAGAGCTTCGGCCTGATGACCACCAAGCCTTTCATCTACGTCTTCAACACCGACGACGCCGGCCTGGCCGACGAGGCCATGCAGGCCGAACTGCGCGATTTCGTGGCTCCGGCCGAGGCGATTTTCCTCGACGCGAAGTTCGAGGCCGAGCTCGCAGAGCTCGAGCCCGCCGAAGCCCGCGAGATGCTGGAGGCCTCCGGGCAGGACGAGGCCGGGCTCGACAAGTTGGCGCGGGTCGGCTTCGACACCCTCGGCCTGCAGACCTACTTGACGGCGGGGGAGAAGGAGGCGCGCGCCTGGACGATCCACAAGGGCTGGACCGCGCCTCAGGCCGCCGGCGTCATCCACACCGACTTTGAGCGCGGCTTCATCAAAGCCGAGATCGTCAGCTACGGCGACCTGGTCGAGTACGGCAGCATCGCTGAGGCCCGCGCCCACGGCCGCGTCCGCATGGAGGGCAAGGACTACGTCATGGCCGACGGCGACGTCGTGGAGTTCCGGTTTAACGTGTAAGGCACGTCGTTTGGACGCTAAAGCATTAAATCTTAATATCATTTAGATTAACGAGCTGAGTGATATAAATAAAAATTATAAAGCATTTAAATTTAGTTAATTAGGAGAAATGATGCCGGCTGGATCTATACATCATAGACGGTTCCGAGATCACTTAGAATCAAACTATGGATGGCTGAAAAAATCTATACTTCAAGAAAATCCTAATTTAGGAGAAAAAGATATTCTTACAAGAATTTTATTAGGATTTTCTCTTGATATGATCGCTGGGTGTCCTAAGGATGAGATTCCAGATCATATCACAGACGGTGCTAAAGACGATGGAATCGACGCCTTTTATTTCAATCGCACTCGACAGGAGGCCTATATATTTCAGTCAAAATTTACGGATAAAGTAAATGTATCGCCAATATCTGAGCAAGATGCTAGGTCCTTTACTTACGGAATTAGTGAGTTGTTTGACTCAAACTTGAATTTTGGAAACGAAAAACTACGCGCATTGAAGAGTGAGATTGATGATGCACTCACAATGGGTGATGTAGAGTTTAAACCTATTCTGGTTACTACGTCAGAAAAAGACATTCCTGAGAACGTACGTCGTATCTTTAAGAAAAATTTCGAAGTTTCATTCGGTAATGAAAATGCCCTGGTGCATAAGCGATTATCGGATCTCTATGAAACAATCTCTCTTTACGGAGGTGGTCCAGGAATCAATTTTGAGCTTCTCTTATATGGTTTTAATGTGATTTCTATCCCTTTTAATGGATATTATGGGTGGCTGACAGGAGATGCTCTTGCTTCATTGTATCGAAAATTCGGAACGAAACTCTTCTCGAAGAACTTACGATCGGGTTTGGGAAGAACTGAAATTAACGATGAAGTGTATCTGACGGCTTTAAATAATCCTCAAAATTTTTGGTATTATAATAATGGTATTACTTTTGTTGCCGATCAGGTAAAACGAACGTGGAAAGGTGGATATTCAGCTGAAAACGTTGAATTAAAGGTGACAAGTGGTTCCATTGTGAACGGTGCGCAGACAACCAGCAGTTTGGGACAATTATTAAACGAAGAAAAAGGACAAGATGCCCTTAGGCAAATTAAATGCCTTGTAAGAGTGTTAGAAATTCCAGAAAGTAACTCCCAGTTTCTTTCGAATGTGACAAGATATACTAATTCACAGAACGGTATCGGTGCAAAGGATTTTGTTTCCCTCGATCCTTTTCAACAGAAATTACGTCGAGATTTAGATCGTGAATTTGCCATTAGCTATATTATACGTTCGGGTGAAGAGTCTCGTGACGAAAGTCTTTCCACGACAATTACTTTACAGGAAGCTACTGTGGCACTTGTTGTTTGTGGTAATTCTGTAGAAAGTGTTGTTCGTGCTAAGAGCAGTATTAGCTCTCTCTGGCGCGATACAACTCAATCGCCCTATAAAGATATATTTAATGAACAAAAAGTGACTGCTCTTGCAATTCGTAAAGCAGTGGAGGCTAATAGAAAAGTTGAATCATTTTTAAAAAATATTAACAATGAAAAAATGCAGAGTATAATAGCACATGGAAATAGACTCTTTTCATTCTATGTATTGAATGGTATAAATATATGGCGAGAAAATCAATCTTTCGATAATTTTAAACAATCATTGTCTAAATTTGCATTAGATAAATATTTTGAGTCATTTGTGCATGAAATTGAACATAACTATGGTAAATCCTATAAGGCACCGCTGTTTAAAAATCAAACAAAATGTGCAGCGATAATTGCTGCTTTACCGGAATTATAACTATATGAAGATGAATTGTAAATTTTTTAAAATATTTATACGTATTGTAGGAGTAAAATCAGTCATTTGGTGAATATGCGTTGAAATGAGTACTTTGACGACCATTTAATTGAAAAATTTATTTATGCGTATTTATATAATGCACTAATATGATATGATTTGAAGCGTTAAAAGTTTATTTCGGCATCAATTAATTGTGAATATATCAGCATCTGTAATGTAAATATATTTTTTTGATATATAATCTTGATTTAGGATCGAAGCGCGTACAGCGGGAAGGTGATCGTGCCGTCGGGCAGGGTTGCCGTGAAGCCGGTTCCCGTGATCACCGCTTTGAACACCGGCGGCGCGGCGTCGATCTGGGCGACGGCGGAGGTCAGGCTCCCGGCGCCTCGCTGCGCCTGCCCGCCGCCGAGCTTCACCTCGATCGCCGCCCAGTTTCCGTTGGGCATCGTCAGAACCGCATCGATCTCATGCCCGTTGGAGTCGCGGTAGTGGTACACATGCCCGCCCAGGGCCTCCGCGTAGACGAGCAGGTCGTGGACAACGGCGGACTCGAACAGGAAACCGAGCGTCGCCAGGTCCGTGCTTAGACGGTTGGCGTCGGCGTGCAGCGCCGCGGCGGCCAGGGCGGGATCCGCCAAATGGTATTTGGGCGACCGGCGTAGGCGAGCCTTGGATCGCAGGGAGACGGCCCAGGGCTGGATCGTCTCAAGGAGGAAGACGCGCTCCAGCAGCTCGAGGAGCTTAGCGGTTGTGCCCTCCGAAGGCGCAGGGAGCGTCCGCGACATGTCCTTGCGCAGCGTCGCCTGGGAAACCTCGCTTGCGGTGGAACGGGCCAGCGAGGCGATGAGTTGCTCGACGACTGCCGGTTCGGAGCGCAGGTTCGCGAGCCGGTTGAGGTCGGTGGTCGCGATGTCCTTGATGTAGCTCTCCATGCTGCGGGCGGCGATGTCCGATGGGGCGCTCAGCAGGCCGGGGAAGCCGGGATGCAGAATACTGCAGACGATCTGCTCAAGCGGAACCGCGGACATCGAGGGTTGCGGTATGGCGCCGTCGAACAGCGCTCTCAGTGAGACCCCGTCGTCGTTGAGACAGCCGCCTTTCTCCGCCCAGGTCATGGTGCGCTGTCGGACTCGGATGAACCGCGCCGCACCGGTGTGCCGGATGGGATCGGCGGTCGGCACGGCCGAGCCGGTGAGGATGAAACGTCCGGGCTCTGGAGAGAAGTCGACCTCCCTGCGTGCCAGGTTCCAGATCTGGGGGACGATCTGCCACTCGTCGAGGAGGCGAGGGCTCGCCCCGGCCAGCAGCAGACGCGGATCGACCTCGGCGGCCATTTGCGCCTCCGGTGTGTCGAGCAGCGTGTAGGACGATGCGTGCGCGAGACCCGTCATGGTCTTGCCGCAACCACGAGGGCCTTCCAGAATGGCTGCGCCGGTCGACTCGAGCACGCGAACCATGAGAGGGTCTACGGCGCGCGGAAGATAGCTGACGCCCGTGATCTCGCTGGTGTCCACGGGGCCAGTCTAGACGCATTCCGGGGCGCGCAGAGGCCTTGTTGGGGGATTTGCAGGGCTTGAAATGAGCGATTTGCAGGATCTGAAAAGGGGGATTTGCAGGGCTCGAAGTGGGGATTTTGCAGATTTGGGAAGGGGGCGGGGCCCTCCGCCGATTCTGATCGACGAAGCGCCGATGGAAGCGCCGATGGCGTTCGATTCCGGCGCACCGTTGACTTCGCCGTCGTCGCGCCATAGCCTCGCGACAGCGGACGGCGCGGCGGCAGCCCGCTGAACGACGTGCTGAAACCGCAGCCTGTCTAGCTAGATGGGCAGCCTACTAGACAAGATGGTGAGTTCGATAGCGCAGGTTTTCTGGACGGTCAACGTCCTTTCGCAGGCCATTGCGGCCGGTTTCGCCTTCTCCTACGTCGTCGTCTTCGGATCCTTCCTGCAATGGACTATCCGCCGGCGAAACTGGGAGTTTTTCACTGAGCAGTACGCGCCGTTCAGGCGGAAGCTGAAAGTCAGGAGGACCTACTTCGCCTTCCTTCCGGTGGGGCCGTTGCTTGTGGCGGTGCTCTCCCTGATCGCCAACCACAGCCGGCATGCCCTGCTGCCGCAGGTGCTCGCCGTCGTCTTCTTTCCCCTCTACTTAGCCCTCGCCCACATACCCACCGGGTTTGCGAAGCTCGAGGAGCAGGTCAATTCGGGGCATCCTATCGACGACGAGCGCAAGATCGCCACATATCTCCGATGGAACCTGCCGCTCCACATCCTTCTAGGCTCCCTCTACGCTGTGGTCGCCGCCGCGCTGCTCCTCACATAGGAAGGCCAGCGCCGCGGGGCCCTGAGGGAACGCGGGGCCCTGAGGGAATCGGCTAGTGTTCCGAACGCTTTTCTCGATTCTCCATCGCAGGCCGACGGCACAAGGTCCTTTCGAGCAACGGCGAAACCCCCGACGCCGAGCCGCCATCGACAGCCAGCGCTATGCCGTCTTAAGCCCGCATTTTGCTACACCGACTGCTCCACGCCTGTGGCGGGTTTACCCCGCACACCGTCGCCGATGGGCTGAAGCCGTGGGGCGGCCCCTCGCCAATGCCGATTTACCGCCCCTGCCGAGTCCTCCAGCGGTTTGTAAGGATTCTTCGAGACAATCGGCGGCATGGGATCGCCAGCGCGAGTTTCGAAAGGACCGATCGATGAACTTTGAAAGGACCGATGGCATGGACAATCGCGATCGCACGGGCGCCGAGCGGGCGCCCGAGGCCGCCAATCCCCTCATGCTCCAGGCCTTCGCCTGGGACCTGAACGCGGACTCCAGCCACTGGCGGCTCCTGGCGGAAAACGCCGCCTTCCTGGCCGCCTGCGGGGTGAGCTCCATGTGGCTCCCACCCGCCTATAAGGGGCAGGCGGGGGTCAAGGACGTGGGGTACGGCGTCTACGACACCTATGACCTGGGCGAATTCGACCAGAAGGGCACCGTGCCAACCAAGTACGGCACCAAGGACGAATACCTCGCCGCCATCGAGGCCCTGCACGCCGCGGGCATCGCCGTGGTCGCCGACATCGTTCTCAACCACCGGATGGGAGGCGAGGCCACCGAGACCGTGCGCGCAACCCCCGTCGACCCGGCGGACCGGCGCCGCCCCATCGGCGAGCCCGAGGAGATCACCGCCTGGACCCGCTTCACCTTCCCGGGCCGGGCGGGGGCGTACTCGGACTTCGCCTGGGACTGGACCTGCTTCCACGGCATCGACTGGGATGAGGCCCGCCAGCTCGCCGGCGTATGGCTCTTCGAGGGCAAACAGTGGAACGAGAACGTCGACGACGAACTCGGCAACTACGACTATCTTATGGGCGCCGACGTCCACGCCACGGACCCCAAGGTGCGCGCCGAGCTCGACCGGTGGGGCCGCTGGTACGTCGAGACCACCGGGGTCGACGGCCTGCGCTTGGATGCCGTCAAGCACGTCGGCGCGGACTTCTTCGCCAGCTGGCTGCCCGAGCTGCGCCGCGCCACCGGGCGGGCCCTCCCCGCCGTCGGCGAATACTGGTCTCAGAACGTGGCCGAGTTGAAGGAATACCTCCAGGCCGTCCCCTCCACGAGCCTGTTCGACGTGCCCCTCCACTTCCACCTGCACGCCGCCTCGACCTCCAACGGCGACGTGGACCTCTCCCGCCTCTTCGAGGGCACCCTCGTCGAAGCCGATCCGGCACGCGCCGTCACCTTCGTCGAAAACCACGACACCCAGCCGGGCCAGTCGCTGGCCTCCACCATCCAGCCGTGGTTCAAGCCCTCGGCCTACGCCCTCATCCTCCTGCGAGACGCCGGAACGCCCTGCGTCTTCTGGGGCGACCTGTTCGGCACTCCCGAAACCGGCGACCTGCCGGCCGTCACCGAACTGCCGATGCTCATGACCATGCGCCGCGCCCTGGCGCACGGGCCGCAGCACGACGCCCTCGACGCGCCCGACGTCGTCGGCTTCGCACGCGAGGGGGACGCCGCCCACCCCGGCTCCGGGCTCGCGGTGGTGCTCTCCGACCGCCTAGCCGGAACCAAGCGCCTCCACGTCGGAGCGCGCCACGCGGGCGAGCGGTGGGTCTGCGTCCTGGGCGGCCACGAACCGGTCACCGTCGGCGACGACGGCACGGCCGAGCTTCCCGTGAGCGACGGCGGCCTGAGCGTGTATGTGCCCGAGGCGGCCAAGCCGATCCTCGACGGCTCCGAGGAATACCGGCTGCGGGTGGGAAGCGGGGACTGATCACGCCGAATACCGGGGTAGATTGGCGCCAACCGCCTGGCCGCGAGTGCTGATCGTCGAGGGGAGCAGGGTGACGCCTGAATCAACATGCAACATAATCGAAAACAAGAGCCAAGCTCCCTAGCGAAGCTCATGGTAGTGTTGCCAATGACTAATAAACACAACACGACGGGCTTGGCTGTGACCCGCGGAGGCAATCGCCCATTCGTCGGCGTGCAGACGCGGGAACCGCCCGAAACCTGAAAGGACAGACGATGGAGTACACACGGCTCGGCGCCACGGACATTGCCATTCCTCGACTGTGCATCGGGGGTATGAGCTTCGGGAAGGTCTTCCCGGACTTCCACCAGTGGGTCATCGACCAGGAGGCCACCCAGGCGGTCATCGCCCGCGCTCTGGAGCTGGGCGTCAACTTCATCGACACCGCCAACGTCTACGCCCACGGCACAAGCGAGGAGTTCATCGGGGCCTCGCTGAAGAACCTCGGCATCAAGCGCGAGGACGTGGTGCTGGCGAGCAAGGTCTACTTCAACGAGGGGCACCTGTCGCGCGCGGCCATCGAGCGCGAGATCGACGGCACGCTGGAGCGCCTGGGCACCGACTACCTCGACCTGTACATCATCCACCGCTTCGACTACGCCACCCCCATCGAGGAGACCATGGAGGCCCTCGACTCCCTCGTGCGCTCCGGGAGGGTGCGGGCCCTGGGGGCGAGCGCCATGTACGCCTACCAGCTGCACAATATGCAGGTGGCGGCCGACGCGGGCGGCTGGACCAGGTTCTCGTCCATGCAGAACCACTACAACCTGCTCCACCGCGAGGACGAGCGGGAGATGATCCCCGTGTGCCGCCAGTACGGCATGTCGCTCACGCCCTACAGCCCGCTCGCCTCCGGGCACCTGACCCGACCCACATGGGACTCCGACTCCGTGCGGGCCACCACCGACGCCACCATGCGCGGCAAGTACGACCGCGAACGCGAGACCGACATGCCCATCATCGAGCGCGTCGCCGAGCTCGCCGGACGTCACGGGGTGGCGATGGCGGATGTCGCCCTGGCCTGGCACTGGGCCAGGGGCGTGACCGCCCCCATTGTGGGCTGCTCGCGGCCCAGTCGGGTCGACGACGCCGTGCGCGCCCTGAACCTGACGCTCACCGAGGAGGAGATCGCCTTCCTCGAGGAGCCCTACCGCGCCCACGAGCTCGTGGGCCCACTGGCCCGGCCCGGGGACGCTCCGCTGGCCGGCTCGACGACCGATCGGGTGACGTCCGCCGGGCGGGACGTCTCACCGCGGTGAACCGCGCCCGGACGCACAACGAGGAGACAACTGACATGACTCATGAGACTCCCGAACCGACCGCCGAGTGGGACAAGGTCTTCCCGCGGTCCGACGCCGTAGACCGCGAGAAGGTCGCCTTCCGCACCCGCTTCGGCATCACCCTGGTCGCCGACCTGTACAGGCCCAAGGGGGCGGAGGGCGAGCTGCCCGCCCTGGCCGTGGCCGGCCCCTTCGGCGCCGTCAAGGAGCAGTGCAGCGGCCTGTACGCGCAGACGATGGCGGAGCGCGGCTACCTCACCATCGCCTTCGACCCCAGCTTCACCGGCGAGTCCGGCGGCGAGCCCCGCTGCATGAACTCTCCGGACATCAATATCGAGGACTTCCAGGCCGCCGTCGACTTCCTGTCCGTGCGCGACGACGTCGACCCCGGGCGCATCGGCATCATCGGCATCTGCGGCTGGGGCGGCATGGCCCTGGCCGCCGCGGCCGCAGATCCGCGCATCAGGGCTACGGTCGCCTCCACCATGTACGACATGAGCCGCGTGGCCGCCAAGGGCTACTTCGACTCCGCCGACTCCGTCCAGGAGCGCAACCGGACCCGGGCGTCCGTGGCCGCTCAGCGCACCGCCGACTACCGCTCCGGCGTCTACGCCATGGCCGGCGGCGTGGTCGACCCGCTGCCCGAGGACGCGCCCCCCTTCGTCAAGGACTACTACGACTACTACAAGACGCCGCGCGGCTACCACCCCCGGTCCCTGAACTCCAACGCCGGCTGGACCGTCATCGGCGGGTCCTCGCTGACCAACGCCACCCTGCTGGGCTACATCGAGGAGATCGAGGGCGCCGTCATGATCGTCCACGGCGAGGCAGCCCACTCCTACTACATGGGCAGGGACGCCTTCGCCCGGCTCACGGGCGACAACAAGGAGTTCGTGACCATTCCCGGCGCCGTCCACACCGACCTGTACGACGGCGGCGGCAAGAACGCCATCCCGTGGGACCGGCTCACCGGCTTCTTCGACGCCCGCTTCGCCTGACCGGGACCGGAGTCCGGGGCGGTCAACTCGGCGGCGGGCAGCCCCGGAGATCGCCCGCACCGCCCAATAGCCGGGCGTGACGCGGGAGACGGCGGCGACGGCGTCGGGCAGCCAGCCGCTGGGGACCCACGCCCCGGCGATGAAGGACAGCGCCATGCCGCCGATATTGGCCACCGCGTTCGCCGCGCTGCTCCCCAGGCCGATCTGTCCGATGAGGAAGCCCACGGCCACCGCCACGAGCGCGTAGGCGCCCAGGGCCGCCCCGACGACCCCCAGCAGGGGCGCCGAGGCCGTCACGGAGCCGGCGCCGAAGACCGCGATCCCGAGCCCGAAGATCCACAGCCATCCGACCGCGCCGATGACCAGGCAGGCGCCCAGCAGCCCGAGGCTGCGCGAGCAGCCGCTCACCGGGGCGGCGGCCAGGCGGGAGCGGACCGCCCGGCGCCCCAGCGCCGTCATGAGCGCCGAGATGGCCACGACGGCGAAGGCCACCAGCGGGTAGAGGGAGAACTGGGCGTAGACGGCGAGGCTGCGGGGCAGCGGCGTGGCGTCCCGGGCGATCCGCTGCGCCGGGACGGAGCGGGCCGTCGTGTCATCGGCCAGGGCGACGGCCCGGGCCGGGTCCTCGGTGACGGCGGACAGGTAGTCGACGACCTGGCCCGCATAGGAGTCGATGCGCACGTTCATGAGCGCGCCCGAGGCCGACTCGTATCCGATGACGCTGTCCATCCGCGGCGGGGCGGCTCCTGCGCGCGCGGCCCGCCGGACCTCCTCCCCGTAGCCGGCGGGGATGATGAGGATGTAGTCGATGCGGTTCTGCGCGGTGGCGTCCTGCATGGCCCGCTCGGAGTCCTCCAGGTCCCGCGCCTCGCCCACGGACTCGACGTAGCGCTTGATCCCCTGCGAGATCGTCGACCCGTCGCGGTCGATGACGGCCACGCTCACCGTCGTCTCCTCGACTTGGTCGGACGCGTCCCCGCTCTGGGCGACGCCGGTGAGCAGGCCGAGCATGGAGAGCCATACCAGGTAGACCAGGACGTACATCCAGTGGGCCGCCACGATCCTCAGCGACGTCTTAAAGGTGCTCATGGCTCATCCTCCTGGCGCGGATCAGGGCGATGGTGAGGAACAGGCCCGCCATGCCCGTCAGGACGGCGCAGCTGCGGGCGAAGGGGACGAGGGAGTCGTAGTAGAGCAGCCCGTAGAAGCAGTGCGCGCACTGCCACAGGGGGTTGGCCCGGGTCAGGAGGGGCGCACTGCGCTCGACGGCGTCGGCCAGCGACTGGGCGCCGGGCCCGTAGAGCCCGGTGAACAGCGACAGCAGGACGGTGATCGCAATGACCATGTCGATCCTCATTCTTCGGATCGTCCCCAGGGCGGCGCCCGCCGCGCTCGACATGAGGCCGGTCAGGCCGATCGCCACCAGGCACAGGGGCGCGTGCGGGCCGAAGTCCACCCCGACGACCAGGGCGATGAAGGCGAAGGCGATGAGCAGGCAGCCCAGGACGCACACCCACGAGGCCGCGAGCGCGGCCGTGAGGACCTTCCAGCGGGGCAGTCCCGCCATGGTGCGCCGCGCGCCCAGGGGCGAGGAGGCCATGATGCCCTGCACGGCGAGCAGGGCGACGGCCGCCCCCATGCCGCCGGCGAAGGCGAGCAGCGCGAAGTAGTAGCGGGTCGCGGGCTTGACCGGGGTGCGCGTCACCGGGACCGGGCGGGTGAAGCCGTGCGTCGTCCCGAGCCCGGCGACCCGCTCGGGCGCCGCCCCGGCGGCGATGGCCGCCTCCCGCTGGGCCCGGGTCTGGGCGTAGGAGTCCATGACCACCCGCAGGACCCTCAGCGAGGGCTCGTCGTCGCCCTCCTGCGTCACGTGCAGCACGGGGCCGCCGTTCTCGACGGCGAGGTAGCCCGCGGTGTCGCCCCGCTTCGCGGCGGCCTCGGCCTCGGACGCGGTGGAGTGGGCGACCTCGGCGATGAGGCGGGGGTCGGCGTCGGCGGCGGAGATGCGCTCAACGAGGGCGTCCAGGCCGGGGGCCGAGCGGTAGGCCTCGTCCCGGACGACGCCGAAGCTCATGGGGGTGGTCTCGTAGGCCCTCTCCAGGCCCGAGAACATCGCCATGAACATGAGCGACAGGACGATCGGCAGGCCCAGCGTCCACACCAGGAGGACCTTGTCGCGCCCGAGCCGGAGCACCTGGTAGGTGAAGACGGCTCTCATGTCAGGCCGCCTCGTCCCGCAGGGCGCGCCCGGTGATCTCCAGGAAGACGTCGTTGAGCGTCGGGGGCTCGGAGGTCACCCGGCCGCAGGTCGCGCCCGCCTCGGCCAGCGCCCCCATGACGTCGGAGAGGTTGTGCGCCCCGGGCGCGCACTCGACGACGAGCCCCGGGGCCTGCCAGGAGGCGGTGCGCACGTGCTTCAGGCGGCGCAGGGACTCCAGGGTCCCCTCGCCCGGCGGGACGGGGTCGACGACCTCGATGCGGATGCGCTCGCCGGTGCCGATCATGGCCTTGAGCTCGTCGGCGGTGCCGGCGGCGACCTGCCTGCCGCAGTCCATGATGACGATCCTGCGGCACAGCTCCTCGACCTCCTCCATGTAGTGGCTCGTGTAGATGATGGTGGCGCCGCGCTCGTTGAGGCGCCTGATGCCCTGAAGGATGGCGCTGCGGGACTGGGGGTCGACGGCGACGGTGGGCTCGTCGAAGATGATGAGCTCGGGGGCGTGGGCGATGCCGCAGGCGATATTGAGCCGGCGCAGCAGGCCGCCCGAGAGCTTGCTCGGCCTGAAGCCCGTGAACCTCTCCAGCTCGACGAAGGCGATCGCCTCCTCCACCAGGCGCCGCCGCCGGGCGCGGTCGCGCACGTACAAGGCGCAGAAGGCGTCCACGTTCTGGGCCACGGTGAGCTCGTCGAAGACGGCAACGTCCTGCGGCACGACGCCGATCCGGCGCTTGATGTCGTAGGAGGTCGCCGTCATGCGCTCCCCGAAGACGCTGATCTCGCCCCGGTCGTAGGTCAGCAGCTGCAGCAGGCAGTTGATGGTCGTCGTCTTGCCCGAGCCGTTGGGGCCCAGCAGGCCGAGCACCTCCCCCCGGGCGATCCGCAGCGACAGGCCGTCCACCGCGACCAGCTCCCCGTAGCGCTTGACCAGGGACTCGATCAGTACAGCCTCGCTGCGATCGGGCACCGTCTCACCGCCCATATCGGCTCCTGTTCCTTGCTCGGTCTCTTGCAGGCCCGGCGCTCGCGCGGGCCGTCGCCGTGATGCTCTCGTGGCGGCGGTCGGCCGGAGAAGTGCCTGTTGTCATGGCCCGGGCACCGGGCCATGACTTCTGTCATGAGCATTGTGCGACGGCGCGGAAACCGGCCCGCCGGGCATGTGCGCGGCCGGTAGTCGCTGATAATCGTGGTGTGAGGGTACTGGCAGACAAGAGTGTGGTCCTCGGCGTCTGCGGCCTGCTGGCGCTGTTCTCCGGAGCGACGCAGGCCGCCGATACCGCTGACGCGGCGGGACCCGCCGCGGTGGTATGGCTGCTCCTGGCCGTCATCACGAGCGGGCTGTGCGCGGTGGCGGACCGGCGGCGCGCGCTGATCGTCATTCCCGGCGCCTACCTCCTCCTGGGCTGCTCGACGACGGCGTCGGTGCCGGGCGCGCCGCTGGTCGTCTACGACCTCGTGCGCATTGCCGCGCGCGGCCCCGGGTGGAGGCGGGACGTGTCCCTGCTGTGCTGCGCCCCGCTGCTGCTCGCCGTCGTGCGGCGGGCGTCGCAGGAGCCGGCTCTCGTCCTCGCTGTGGCGGTCGGGGCCCTCGCGGCTCTGCTGGCGCTGCGCACCTGGCAGGACGAGTCGGCGCGCCAGGGCCTCCATGCGGTGCGGGACGACCTGCGCGAGAAGGTCCTCGCTCTTCAAGAGTCCAGTGCCAGGCTCCTCCAGGCGCAGGACCATGAGATGCGCTCCGCGGCCCTCGCCGAGCGCACGAGGATCGCCCGGGAGATCCACGACGGCGTCGGGCACCTCCTCACCCGCCTCCTCCTGGCGGTCAAGGCCCTTCGGATCAGCCACCGCGACCAGCCCGGCGTCGTGTCCGACCTGGCGGCGCTCGACTCGGGGCTGGACGAGGCCCTCGACTCCATGCGCCGCAGCGTCCACGCCCTGTCCGACGAGGGCGAGGACCTCGCCACCGCCCTCAACCTGCTGGGCTCCCGCTGCGGGATCGGCCGGGTGTCGGTCGACTGCTCCCTGGACGCCGAGCCGCCGACCGCGGTCTCGCGCTGCGTCGCCGCGGTGGTGCGCGAGGCGCTCACCAATGCCGCCCGGCACGGCCGGGCCGGTTCGGCGCGCGTGGTGGTCGCCGACTACCCTGCGTTCTGGCAGGTCAGGATCGACAATGACGGAGCCGCCCCGCAACGGGACGACCCGGCGTCGGGCGGCGGCCTCGGGCTGTGCTCCATGACTGACCGGGTCGAGGCGCTGGGCGGGACGGTGCGGGTCACCCCGAGGCCGAGGTTCACGGTCTTCGCCATGATCCCGAAGGGCGGGGAGGAGGGGGCATGAGGCTCCTTGTTGTTGACGACGACGCTCTGGTTGCCCAGTCGCTCGCCATCATCCTGTCGGCGGAGCCGGATATCGACGTCGTGGGCCTGGGCGGATCGGGTCCCGAGGCGGTGGAGAGGTACCGGGAGCTGCGCCCCGACATCCTGCTCATGGACATCCAGATGCCGGGCGGCGACGGGCTCAGTGCGGCCGAGCGTATCCTCGCGCGCGACGGGCGGGCGCGCATCGTCTTCCTGACCACCTTCTCCGACGACGAGTACATCGTGCGGGCCCTGAGGATGGGGTCGCGCGGCTACCTCGTCAAGCAGGACGTCGCCCGGATCGCGCCGGCCCTGCGGTCCGTCATGGCGGGAGTGTGCGTGCTGGAGGGGGAGGTGCTCGAGCGCGCGACCATGGGGCCCGGCCACCAGGGCCGGGGCGCCCGGGAGGGCCGGCGGGGGGCGCCGTCGTCGGGCCTCTATCGGCGCAGCGCCGCCTTCTCGCCCCTGACCGACCGCGAGTACGAGGTGGTCGAGGCCGTGGCCCAGGGGCTGGACAACGCGGAGGTGGCGGACCGGCTCTTCATGAGCGTGGGGACCGTGCGCAACCACATCAGCTCCATCCTGGCCAAGCTGGGGCTGAGGAACCGCACCCAGGTCGCGGTGCTGTACTACCGCTCCGCACAGGCCGCCCAGGCCGCTGACTGAGCCGGGATTCTTCGGTCGGTCGGAGGAGTCAGCGGAGGATCTCGGTGCCGACGCCAACGATCTCGTAATCCGCGGGACTCACACGTGCGTCGCCGGGCAGCCGGGTCAGCGCCGCGTAGGTCTCCGCCAGCGCGTGCCCGCTGAGACTGAGCTCGCGTCCTCTCGCCCAGGAGTGCACGGCCCCATGGGCCTGGTGGGAGGCGACGAGCAGAGGGACGGCGACGCTCGTGTCGACCGCGAGCCGAGGCCGATCCGTCATCGGTGCCCGGTGTCCATGAGCGCGAGCACCATATCGTCGGTGACGACGGTGTGCGACCTGGCTACGAGATGCCCGTCCTCGTCCGCCTCCAGCCGAGCGGTGCGTCCCCCCGGGGTCACCTGCACGCCGTTGCCGTAGAGCGAGATATCCGCCTTCGTGCCGGGCAGAAGCCCCAGGGATTCCCGCAGGCTCTTCGGAAGAAGGATCCGCCCTCCGGAATCGATCGTGACTTACATGGGAACAGGGTACCAGCCATTTCCTATCCGACTGCGTCCCGCACCTGCTTTCGGACTCGCCGCCTCGCCGAGGCCGCAGCGGAGGCGGTGGCGGTGCGGCGGGCCCCGCTCCTGGCCAGACGTCGCGGGCGCCGCGCTCGCCTACCGCCCGCCCGCTGCGGGAGGGTGGGTGCGGCGCCCGGGAGACGCCACATGCCGGGTTGGATCGACGCCACATGACGGGTTGACATTGTGCGGCAAGGGCGCAGGGAGGGAACCATGGAGCAGGAGGGCTATCTGCCGAGGGTCGTGGATCGGCTTGTTGACGACATCCTCGGTTACTCGGGGGGTGTCCTCATCGAGGGCGTCCGCGCCTGCGGCAAGACCATGACCGGACGTCGACACGCCTCCTCCGAGATCGCACTGGACTCCGGGCTGCCGCAGCTGCGGGCCGCCCTGGACGTCGCTCCCTCGCTCCTCCTGGCCGGCGACGTGCCGCGTCTTCTTGACGAGTGGCAGATCGAGCCCTCACTGTGGAACCTCGTGCGCAGGGAGATCGACTCCCGTCGCCACCCGGGACAGTTCATCCTCACGGGATCATCCGTCCCCGCCGAGGACGCCGCGCGGCACTCCGGGGCACACCGGATCTCACGGATCCGAATGCGGCCCATGACCCTGTTCGAGCGCGGTCGCGGGGATGGCAGCGTCTCCTTGGCGAGCCTGTTCAACGGCGAGGCGCCGGCGCCGGTGCTTAACTCCGGCGCCGGTATACGCGAGGCCCTGGACGACCTGGTGCACGGAGGGTGGCCGGGGGACCTCGACCTGACGACGCCTCAGGCGCAGCGCCGCCTGCGCGACTACGTCGAGGACATTGTCAGTATCGACGTCGGTCGCCTGGACGGTGAACCGCGGCGGGATCCTGTGCGCCTGCGCGCCCTCATGCGCTCTCTCGCCCGGCATGTCGCGACAGAGGCGTCTTTCCGCACCATCGCCAGGGACGCCTCCGGGCAGTCCCTGAGCGCGGAGACCGCCATCGCCTACGTGGGCGCCCTCAGACGCCTCTTTGTCGTCGAGGAGCAGCCGGCCTGGGCGCCGCACCTGCGGTCCCGTTACGCGGTGCGCACGTCGTCGAAGCTGCACTTCGTCGACCCTGCGCTCGCCGCGGCGGTGACGGCGACGTCCTCGGAGCGCCTCCTAAAGGACCTGGAGACCGCCGGGCTCTGGTTCAAGTCCCAGACGGTGCAGCACCTGCGGATCTTCTCCGAGATGTGCGGCGGACGCCTCTACCACTATCGGGACAAGGCGGGGAAGGAGGCGGACGCCATTGTGGAGCTAGACGACGGGCGCTGGGCCGCCTTCGAGGTCAAGCTGGGGCAGCGCCAGATCCCGGCGGCGCAGACCTCGCTCGCTGCCTTCGTGGCCGATATCGACACCGCACGGACCCCTCCTCCGGCGTACACCGCCGTCATTACCGCCGACGGACCCGTGATGACGCTCCCCGATGGCGTCGTCACCTTCCCGCTCAAGGCGCTGGGGCCGTGAGCGGGCCGAGACGGCCGCCTGGTCCCAGGTCGTGGCGCGGGCCGGCGGAGGCTCAGGGCACGGGCCCGGCCGGGCGGTGCCCCTCCTCGCGGCGAAAGGGAGCCGCTGAGGCTGGGCGCCGGCGTCGGACCGCACGCTGGGCGGCCTCCAGGGTGGTTCTGGCAGGGCCTGCCCGGGGGCGGCGTCGGACACCCATACTGGCGCCATGCAGTACACGACACTTGGCACCACAGGCATCACGATCCCGCGGCTGTGCATCGGAGGCATGAGCTTCGGCCAGGTCTTCCCGGACTTCCACCAGTGGGTCA
>ERZ772945.390-NODE-390-length-35791-cov-11.309856_pt1 | contig 35791 bp, 22 predicted proteins | sample MGYA00511681_ERZ772945 | MGnify/ENA primary metagenome ERZ772945 (study PRJEB29015, sample SAMEA2737943) | human oral metagenome | biome: human oral; feature: human-associated habitat; material: dental | place: China | collected 2143 ...
TAAGAGCCAAAAATCTTCGAGTTCTAAATTTAGAGGCGCAAGAGGTAAGGTCATATATGCGTGGTTATGGTAGAGAAGTTTGCGTTGGTGCGTTTGGAAATCGTTTACTGTTTGGCTCTGACAAGCTGGAAGAGATAAATATAATAGCAGAGAAGATGGATAGTGAGGATGAGAGAAATCTTCGAGAGTATTACAGTAAGTTCGGGGTGAGATTGAGCGTAACAAGAGTTTAAGCGGACGGTAGTAACAAAATTTGATTTAGAGACGGGAGCGGATTAGTACACGCTCTCGTTTTAGCGATATAGATTTAAGCAAAGGTTTGGGGTTTAGGGGCTTATTTGCCTTTATTATCCCTACGAGTGACGAGAGCGCCGTTTAACGGGCGTTTAGTCCTTAGAGGTAGAGGAAGCCAAGTAATCGGTTTAAGCGGCGTAGCGGGGACTTGTCTAAGATTAAACATAACAATAGTATGCAGAAGATGTTTGCTGGGGCAAGCGTTAGTATCGAAGCAAGTGCGGTTGTCTGGGAATCTTATGGTTCAGATAGCCCACGCAATAGCGACACAGAGGTAGGATTTAGTAAGTTGCCAGAGAGTCTAAGAGGAATTATTGTGAGGAGGGGGAGATGAGCGAGCAAGAGTTTATTTTGGAGGCGAAAGAATATAGCTTTGATGAAAATAAGAAGGATTCTGTCTTTCAGATAGCGGCTATTGTTATAGCTACAGTAGGAGATGTAACGCGGCTAGGTAAATCTTTCAAGCATGGGGCTGGCGGGTTTAAGGGAGCGCTTATAACTTATTGGCAGAGCTTGGAGAACAAGGAGACAGGTGAGTTAGAGGGAAAGTATTCTGACTATGAGTATGTTAGTGAAGCAGAGCTAGTGAAGCTATATAACGAGTCAGAGGAGCATGGTAAGCGCTATGTTTATTACGGCGAAGACGAGAACTTGTTTCCCTATAAGATTGCTGAATATGCTGTAGTGGCTACTGACGGATGGTCTGTTTTATGGTATGCGCCTGTATCCTATCCTAATTATATTTCATGTGGTGACGGTAAGTATCAACTGGTAAGTGAGGGGCGTATTCGGGATTTGTTTGGTAGTTTATATGGTTGTTTGAAATACGGAACAAGCGGTTTAATCGTGTCTAAGTTTGAGTATTTTGATTCAAAAGGAGTTATACAGGAAAGGATTTGGTCTGACGAAGCTTTGATTTGGGTTCAGCGGAAGCTGTTGGTTGAGGACGACCTGTTTCTTAGCCTTAATGATAGAGAGTCTGCTTTTGTGAAGTATTGGATTAGAAAGACAGCAGAGCTTTCCACTAATGAGGAGTATGCGTTGGCTGTGGCAAGAAACAGGATAACTTATGCGGACTGTAGCGCGGAAATATATTCTGAATTTAATGCAGAATACGGGAAGTGCTTAGACGGGTTCAACCCCTGTGCCAGTGGAGTTTGTAAGCTAATTGGGGATATTGATACGGCAGACCTTATGCTACCGCTTCCCGATGACATGCGAGTTCTGGATTTTTCAAACTGTAAGTATCTATCAAAGATTAAGTTCGCTATGTATGAAGCTAACGCGGGGTTTCCAAAGGATAGTATAGTTCTACCTAAAGGCGGTAAAAGTATTTTGTCGGTGTTAGCGTGGGATGAAGGTGAAGATATTTCAGAGATTGGGTTGCCCTCGTATGGTGGGAGTACAATTGCGTTTATTGGGGAAGGGTGGTTAAAAGCAGAGTCATTGTTCTTTAACGAGGCTGTGATTGAGGGTATATCTAAAATACAAATCATAGGGTGTGAGAATAATTCTGCTCCTTATGAGGATTATATTTGGGCGATTCATCCCGACCCTATACGGTTTTATAGCGTAACTGGCATTCCGAATCTTGATATATGGTGCGACTATACAAAGATTCTTTGCGGAAGAGAGGTATCGGAGGCTTTAGACTTAACCTGTAGGATAGACATGTATAATACTGATACAGAGGTTTTGCGTATAACAGGTAACGCGCCGAATCTTGTTGTAGAGGTTAGTAACTGCGGTAAGCTTCGAGAGGTAGAGATTAAAACCGAAGGTACGGTATGTTTTACGGATATTATTAAACTGGTGAATGATAATCATTCTTTAGAGCGTGTAACTGTAAAGGCGGGTAGGCTTGTAGGTAAAGTAGACAGTTTCGAGGACTTTCCTGTTTTTAAGAAGGCTCTAAAGAGAGGGGTGCTTGTCACAGTAGAGGCAAATTCCCTACAGATAGACGGTAAGGTATCCCTTTCGTTTGATACTGGCAAGGCAGAATCCTGCACACTTAGTTGGGGAGGAAAGAAATGAATAGTGAGGAGAGTTTTCGTGAACTCTTGTGTGAGAAAGAGGGCGGTGTTTTAACGGTAGACGGGGAATCAAAGCACTGGAATATGCTGTATCTCGTGGGGCTTGTAGGGTATTCGGAAAAGCGTATAATGGGAAAACTTGTTACTGCTAAGTCCCCGAGTAGTGGAAAGGGTGAAGTCTTTTATATCTCTGTCAAAGCGTTTAATCGGTGGTGTGTAAAGCCTAGAGGTACAAAGCCAGAGAACAAGCACAAGTGGGACTGTGCCGTGAGAGGAAGGTCGGATGGGAGCAACCCAGATAATAGATTTAGCTTTGAAGTATCGGATTTTCCTTTTTACGAAAAGGATGGTGCAGTGTTTACGCGCCTTTCGTTGGGTAGGTATCGCCTTTTCGGGGATTTCAACGATTTTAAGGAGGGGAAGCCGTTTGTCGGGTTTAGCAGAGAGGGAGAGCCTTTATGTTTTATTCCGAGTTATGAGTGGTTGAGGCGAGAGTATGAGAAGGTATCTTTTATTAGCGATACAGATTACGGGTCAGATGTTTGTAAGCGTCTAGTTCTTCGGCATCTTAGCCTTGTAGAAGATAAAGAGTATCAATTAGAGGCGACGAGGAGTAAGCTAACTGGAAGCGACTGCGGAGTTAAGGAAGTGTTACATGACGGGGTTAATGTATTCAAGTTTAGTCCTACAAATAATGGTGTTTGCAAGTTACTAAATGATGTGGACTGCCTGTATATTGGCAGGGCTGATTATCTTAATGGGGTTAAAGTTATTGATGCGTCTGGATGTAAAGACCTTCATAACATTGACATAGCATGGGCTGGTGATTGCACTTTTATCATGCCTTCCGCGTCTAATGGATTAAAGAAGTTAAGTCTTTGCGCGGTTAATGTTGTTGGTTTATCTAAAGTCCTGTTTAGATGTGAGCTAGGGGACATTGGAAATTTTACATTAGAGTTAAAGTCGTGTACAGGGCTAGACGCTCTTAATGTCGAGGCTACTGGGTATTCAAGGAATGATGCTAGTAACGCTATTGTAATTGAAGATGCTACGCTTAGAGAGTTAGCAGTAAGCGCTCCGACATTAAGGCTATCGGCTAAAACATTTCGCCTTACGACCCCGTGTTTACGGAGTTTAGAGGTAGAAGCGGGAACGTTAAAAGTGAGTGAATTGTTCGCAATGCTTTTAGAGCTGTCAGAGGTAGAGAGTATCAGCCTAAGAGTTAGTGAGGTTGAGGTATCTAAAGAGGAAAGCGGGTCTATCTGGCTTAATTTAGACGCATTGAAGAATCTAAAGCGTCTTAACATAGAGGTATCAGAGCCATGTAAAGAGGATATTAAGCTTGTATTGCCAGAGGGTTGTTCTGTGACTGCCCGAGGAGTGATGTGTTCAGTTTATAAGAAAGTAGGTGAACTTGGTGGATAATGGAGTGTTGGAGATTAGAGAGACAAGTTTACAGGAGATGCTTGATAAAGGCGAGTGTTTGGTTCGTTTTCCCGATGGTCGGGAGGAGACGGTCAAACTAACTTTTGACTTTGTAAGGGCGAATTACGAGCAAATAGAGTTTCCGCTGATTAACGAGAAGGAGGAGGAAGTGTATAAGGCGAATCTTTATCGCCGTCTTAAGCTAACAGATAATGACGAGTACCGGCTTGCCCGTGCAAGGAGCGCGCTTACCCATGAGGATTGCGGGGTTAGAGAGTGCAGTAGAGACGGGATTGTAGAGATTAACGAGTTGTGTGAGAGCCATAACGGGGTTTGTAAGTTAATAAATGACGTAGATAAAGTGTCAATTGACACTATAGGGCTTTCAAAGAGTGGCGTTAAGGTTCTTGACTTAGGGGCGTGTGACGATTTATTGAATCTACATATATTAACTGACCAGTCAAATAAGCACGATACTGTGATAATCCTTCCGTCTGCTTCAAATGGTTACGAGAAGTTTTTGATTGTAAACTGTGCAGTAAAGGGTTTATCGGAGATAAAGGTCTTGCCAAGCAAGACAACTATTGGTCGTAAGGCTAGTCATTATGTAAGAGTAGCTGGGGTAACTGGTCTTGATAGCCTTAGCATACGGTTGGGAAGAAGTGATTACCATGCTGGCGATAGCCATGATATAAGCGTATATGAAAATGATGACCTAAAGAGCCTAGATATAGACTATATTTTTCCGTCTTACGGTACGAAGCTTGACTTGTCTGTAAGGCATAACGATAAATTAAAGAAATTATCAATTAGGACTCTTACATTTAACTTTGATATTGATTCAGCATTTGGCTTTCTTCCGAGTCTCGAAGAGCTTAGCATTTCTGTGTTTTCCTCCTATAAAGTTCCAGCGCTTGATTTAAGCAATCTGGAAAGTCTTAAGCGGTTTTCATTTACAGCAGAGGAATCTGGCTGTATCAATATTCTTGTCAGTAATGAGTGTGAGGTTGTGGTAAACGGAACGAGCGCGAAGGTTTTTAGATACGATAGGTATATTGAAGGAGGGAAGAATGAAGAATAAGCTAGTAGCAGAGGCGTTAAATCATTGTATTTCGGTCGAAGGACATATAAATGATTGACCGTGACGGTTTATTTAGCCCGACTGCGACTGGTAGAGGAGAGCCAGATAGCGACAAGCTAGCATATTTGTCTCTTAGGAGAAATGGTCTGGCTGGTGATGTTGACATAAGAACACTTGAAAATTTATCATTTTATGCCGCATTAGCCTACGACCCGATTCGGACAAGAGTCCGAGAATCAGTTCTATGTAAATTTGCGACTGCTGGTTTTGGGATTACAAAAGAGGGTTTACCATTTGCCTTAGTAGTACCAAAGAGCAGTTTTTTGTCTCGTAATGTCGGACGGGATTGGTCGGTACGCGCCGTTACGCTGTCCGAATATTGGGAGCATGTATCCTTGAATGTGGTAGTCGAGTTTAGCGCAGGAATCCCTTTGTCAGATGAATGGAAAGCCGAATTTCCTTTGACGGACGAGGAAGGCAATTTACTAGAGAGTGGTAGGCTTCGGGTTTATGCTTTTGGGGATGTACTTGTAGCTAACGGGTTTGACGGGGAGATAACGTGCGGCTTTGTTTCTGCGGATGGTGAGCTTTGGAATGGTAGTGAGTTAAACGACAGTTATTTTGTAGATAATGAAGAAGCTAAGGTCTATTCAGATAAAGAAGAGTATAAGGATAGTATTACGAACGGTATAGCTCATTTGTCTAGCTATTTAAGTAGCAGTATAGCGGCGCGTAATCGTTTAACAGGTGCAGACTGTTGTGTTTATAAGCTAGTCGCAAGTAAGACAGCACCGATTGTAGTGACGGGGTTTAATCCAAGTCAGAACGGTGTTTGTACAGTGAGTGATTGTGCCGATTGGATAGGTGCAAGAGAGAATAGCTTATATAACGCAAACATCAAAGTGCTTGATATGCAAAAGAGCGCAGTTAAGTTTGTTCAGATAGTCGAGAGTAGGGGAGCTAGCTTGTCTTTATGCCTTCCAGAGAGTCAGTATTTCGGGTCGTTCGTGTTTTCAGACATAGGGGTAACGCTGGCAGGTCAAGTTTGTGTTCGCGGGCTTAAGGCGACATCTTGTAAGGTTTCCGGCTTAAGTTATGTAAGGTATGTGGATTATGATGCTTTCGGAGTTACGCCAATAAATGAAGCACTGGATGATGAGTATGAGAGGGGGATTATAGTTCACTTAATACGGGTGGTAGGGCTTAACTCAATCGTAATAGAGGGAAGTAGTTGTTTTTCGGAGATAACGCATTCTCAACTTCTAATAAGCAATACGGATATAAAGAGTTTAACGGTTAGGCTGTATGGGACTGTTATACAGATGCTTGGTGTTTCTGATTGTCTATATCTTGAGTCTATAGAAATAGACTGTGACGAGGTAAGTCTTAGAGACATAATAGGCTTCGTGCGTAATTGTCCTAGTCTACAGGAGATTAAGATACATGCAAAGCGTATGCCGTTTGTAACATGTGATACGAAGTCGAAATGGGTAGGTGAAGATTTTGTATACAAAACATACGATAAAATTACGGCTGATGTTATGTTGTTGCTGACAAATGGGGCGCTTACAAAGTTTACGCTGGTAGCGGATAGCCTCGTAGATTTTCCGAGTATACGGATTAAGTTCCCGATTTTGCATAAGACGGAGCTAAGTTTGTCCGACAATTTGAAGGAGTTCATAGATGTAATCAAGTGTTAGAGCAATACTTATAGGCGGGTGAGCGGTTAATCCGTAAGACCCGCCTATGTTTATGCAGTAAATAAAAGAGTTTACGGGAGGGAACTGGAGTGGCGAATAGAGGAGCAAGTAAGCTTGTAACGGGGTTTCTAGGTAAGATTGTAGACGAGCTTCCTGTAGTAACGCATGTGATAGTTCGGGAGTTTATATGGGACAACGGAAAGAAGGCTAGGCTCGGAGACTATCAGTATGTTGGGATAAAGGCATGGCGGAGTAAACTAGAATCCGGTAAATCTAAGTTTATCGGGTTTAGGTGGGTTAGTAGTGTGGGTGGAACCAGTCGGTATGTCCAGAAGTATCCAGACAGTGATTTGCCTGTGTTTATCGGGGATAAGGAGCATAGTAAGCTCTATAAGAAAGGTAAGCTTCGGGTGCTTTATGCCAAAGACGGGGAAACAGAGGTCTTGTATCTTGATGAAGCGGGGCTTCTTCGGGAGAGTCCTAAAGTTAGCGATTTTTTGGAGAGCAATCGCGGAAAGTATGTGCTTTTGCAGGGAGTTACCGGTTCAGCGAAGCTTAGTGGGCTTGAGGAACAGGTGTTTCGTCTTTCGGATGACGAGGATTATACGCTAAATCGAGCGAGGAACCGTTTAACGGACGAGGATTGTACGATAAGTGAGGTTAGAGAGGACGGTTTATATGTAACCGGACTTAGAACTAGTGTAACTGGGGTATGCAAGGTAAATCCGAGAGCAAATCACATTTATTTAGAGGATATAGGTGCAAGCGGGGTTAAGGTGCTTGATTTAAGCGGGTGTAAAGAGCTTAAGGATGGAAAGCTGTCGCTTAAAGGAGCGGAATCGTTTAGCTACATTGCGCCTCTGATAGATAGCTCGGTAGCGGGTAGGGGCATACGCCTAGAGATTGGCAACTGTAAGGCACTAAAATTTATCGGTAGAGAGCTGGTGTTTGACGATTTTTCCGTTTATGGAAGTGGCGTTAGTGGTTTTACAGGGGTAACAGCGCGGCGGGTTTCTCTTGTCGGTGTAACCGGATTATCGGCGGTTTCTGTTGTGGCACGCGAGAATTTCACAATGACATCTTGTGATGTAGAGAGGCTTAGGGTAACAGCGGCTCAGAGTTTGCAGATTTTGGATTGTCAGCGGCTAAAGGAGTTATATATAGAGGTCGATACTCTAAGAATCAATAAGCTAGCCCAGATTGTTTGTAACTGTAGAGGGCTTGAGAGGGTAGTCATTGATGCTAATAAGGTGGTATACGAGACATACGCAAATGAAGCGGGCAATCCGATAATAACGGCAACTTTCGGGTCTGTGTCCTTAAAGAGACTGGAGCTTAACATTAAGAATAAGGTCAGCATCGGGGTAATGCCTGTTCCGAGTGGCTTTGTTATAGGGTATGACAGTAAGACAGAAGTTATCTGTAATACCGAAAGACTTAGGGAGTATTTTAAGCCTGTGAATTTCAGCGAAGGGATTCAAAACTTGCTTTGCGCATCGCTTTTTGCGCGGCTTTTCTATGTAAAAGATAAGGTAACGGTTAAGTTTGAGTCTTTGATTAGCAAAGGAATGATTGCGGGTAATCCCTTATTTATAGACGATGTATTTAAGATTCCTTCCGAGGTAGAGGCATTAAGCGGAGGTCTTGGTGGGTTTCCCATTAGGGGTCTGCACATAAGTAGTAAACTAGAAGTAGGAGACAACGTATTCAAGCGCACAGGTATTTCTAAAATCACTGGTAGTGAGTATTTAACCTCGATTGGGGCGCTTGCATTTGCCGGAACAAAGATTAAGAGTTTATCGCTTGGGAAGGAAGCGAAGCTTGGTGAGTTTGCGTTTGGTGGATGCGAGAATTTAACGAGTGTAGACGGGCTGTGGGATATAAAGGGTATGAAGAGGACAGCTTTTGCGCTTTGTAATAGCCTAGATAGCGATACTTTGAGTGTTCTTTATAGGAAACAGTGTTATATGTCAACGGAGGAGCTACTAAGTGAGTATCCGGAGAAAGCGTATAATAAGTATGTAGCCAGAGAGATAGACGATGTAATTACGAAGGATGACTGTAAATATACAAAGCGTTTAATTGCGCTTCGGATAGGGGAGGCAGAGATAGCGAGGTTTATGATAGAGAAGGGGGTAAGTAACGAAGAGAAAAAGGGACTAAGAAGGCTTATGACGGATATTGGTGGGATTTATTACACTTATGGGGAAAAGTCTCCTTCGGCGGGAGCAATTTTTTATAAGGTAAGCCTCGGGGATACGGAGCGGCTTATCTATAGTTTGAAGAGAGTTTTGGAGCTATAAGGGGGGTAAAGATGAGTAGAGATGGCAGACTAATTAGGTTTAGTTACGTTGCGGGATTTCTTTGTAATAAGGACGCGGACGGAGAGGTTACGCGGGAAGCCGCAGTTGTGGTAGGGGCAGTCGTTGAGCAGAAGTATTATAAACAAGATGATAGTATGGCTATTATACGCGCTAAGAAGAAGTTTATCCCGCTCAAAGATTGGGAACGCTTTAAGCAGACAGATACGAAAGGATTTGCGGGGTTTAGCTTCTCGGAGCGTAGTGGTGTATTTGAGCAAGAGTTTTCAGACTCCGATTTGCCTTTGTTTATCGGAAAGAAGAAAGAATACAAGGTTTACCATGAGGGAAAGTTACAGATATTCGCATATTGTGCGCTTTTCCGTAAGCAGGCAGTGATTGCTTATGCCGATAGCGCGGGTGAGCTTAAGTTATCCTTCGGAGTTAACGCCAGTCAATTTATGCTAGAGCATAGCGGGAAGTATATCTTAAATCAAGCGCGGGGATTTAGCGGAGAGAACTTGGCAATGCTCGAAGAGGAAGCGGTTAAGCTAGATAGTGATGAAGATTATCAGCTTAACGCGGCGCGGAGCAGGATGATGGCGGCAGACTGCACAGTAACGGATGTGAGAGCCGAGGGTTTAACAGTGACTAAGGTTTTAAGAAGTGAGTCTGGGGTTTGCCGAGTAAATCCGAATGTCAATGTATTTCGTCCAAGTGAAAGGATAAACGGGACACTCTTAAAGGTTTTGGATTTAAGCGCGTGTAAAGAGCTAAGGATGGCAGATGTTTGGCTTGAGAACGCGGATAGTATTGCGGTGTTGTTTCCGTCAGAGAGGTTAAACTGGTTATCGCTTAAATTACAAGATGTAAAGCAGGCTAATTTTGTAAATCTTGGAGATTTCTCCTGTATGGAGGCAATGGAAAGCGGGATAGAGGGTTTTCCGAGTAGGTTATCTTGTAAGCGGCTAGAGCTACTTAGGTGCAAAGGGGTTAGAACGCTTGACATATCCATAGACGACAGTGCAGGGGAATTTAGCATTGTCGAGTGCGACACAGAGCGTCTAAGTTTAACCGTGAGTAATCTTCGGAGGGTTAAGATTGCGGACTGTGAGAGACTGGAAGAAGTGAATATTACAGTAGAGCAAATTAGCCTGTTTGAGTTAGATAAGTTTATATGTAATTGCAGGAAGTTAAAGAAGGTTAGTATTGCGGCAAAGGAGCTTAAGTTTAGAGAGCCTATTGCGACACTCGATATTAAAGGTGATGAAGCGCGTCTAAGTGACATTATGACAGCAAGTTTAGGGTCAACTTGCCTTAAGGAGTTCCATTTAACGGTAGAGGCGGTAGAGGGAGAGTTAGATAGTAAGTTAAATCGTGGGTTTATCATCGCAGTGCCGTCCGAGGTAGATTTTAGGTGCAGTGAGAATGTTCGGAAGTATTTTATCGGGGTTCGGTTTAGCAGTGAGATGCGAGAATTGCTGTGTGCCTTGCCCTCTGTCAGTTTAACTTATGTTAATGATAAGATTACGCTTGGGTTTGACAGGGATGTGGGTTCGGTATCCCATGTAAACGGGTTTCATAACAGTTTGCTATTTAAGGGCGGAGTATTAGAGATACCTAGCGAAATCGAGTGTATAAGAGAAAGTAAAGCAGGGTTTGACTACTATTTTAAGGTTAATAGGCTTGTTATTAAGAGTCATCTTGAAGTCGGGCGCAGAGCGTTCCTCGGTGCAGAAATAGAAGAGATAGTGGGGAGTGAGAATCTAACCAAAATTGGGGAAGCGGCGTTTGCAAATAACAGTAGTCTTAAGAGTCTGGTACTCGGGGATAAAGCACGTCTTTCAGAGCTTTCCTTTGACGAGTGTAGCGGTCTTACGAGCATAATAGGGGTAGAGAGAGCAAAGGCGATAAACATGTCAGCGTTTTCGGGCTGTTACAATATAAACGAGGGGGTAAGAAAAGCCTTGCGAGCGCGGGGAGTTTATACGGATAAGCTAACGCTTACACATCGCCTGTCGGATTCTGCATATAAGAAGTTTAGGTCGTTTTGTTCTGGTGTAAGCTTAACCCCGTCCGAGTGCGTGTATCTCAACGAGTTTATACAGAAGGGGGTATCAAAAGAGGAAGTTTCTCGGGTAATAGACGCATTGAGAGGGAAGCCAGCAGATTTTAAGCAGTTAAATGAGTTGTATTCTTACTACGATAGGCTTGTAGATGTGTATACAAAGGGTATTTTATCTGGAATGGCAGAATTCGGAGACCATGAGCGCACGGTTTACAAGTTCCGAAAGGAGTTTGGGATAGAGTTGCAGGGATACGAGTAAGGTCACGGTAGAAAATGGGAGGTAATTAGGGATGGGTCAATTTTCTAGGTTTTTGCAGGGAGTTGTCGTAGCAAAGGATAAGAGCGGGGCTTATGTTCCGAAGAAGTATATTGTAAGGCGGCACGGTAGCGGTTATCTAAACGGGTCTACAGAGTGGTTGAATGACGCGCTGGATGGTGACTATCAGAGGCTTGTGACAGAGCATGGACTTGCTGAATTAAGTGAAGGAAAGTCTGTGCATAAGGATTTCACAGCAAAGTCAATCTCGGATACATTTCATTTGGACGCGCTTCCGAAGTTTATTCTTGAGAAAGACGGTAGTCTTAGGCTTTTATCGCGCGGAAAGTATAGGATTATGGGGTGTAATTCTTACGGTCGTGACAGTGTGCATATTACATATCAAGATGAAAGCGGAAATTTTAAGCAGGAGTCGATTAGTAAGGAAGCATGGGGGTCGTGGCTTTTAGCGAGAGACTATGTTCCGACTTTTACATCGAATAGGGAACAGAGTAACTTTATCGAGAGCATTCCGATAGATGTCTTGATGCATGGGAATGACAAGTTTAATCTTGAATCCTCTCGCATGAAGCTAACGAACGGGGACTGTGCTAGGATTAAGGTAGACACAAGTGACGGTTTAGAGCCTAAGCTTTCCGTATTTGGGTTTAATAAGAGTGATAACGGGGTTTGCAAGGTAAATAGCCAAGTAGAAATAGTAGATGTGAGCGTAGCGTCAGCTTTAAGTAACGGTGTTGCTGTGTTAGATTTAAGCTCTTGCGAGAAGCTTTCAAAAGTTAGTCTTAGCGGTAATTTTAGCGAGAAGTTTAGCGTGATATTTCCGAGTAGACACGCTAAGTCACTCGCTATAAGTCTTGACCTATCTGGCAGTGAGCTTAATCTGGTAAATTTCGCAGAGTTTACTAGGGGAAGTGAATTTAATCTGCTTTGTTTAGAGCATGTTAAACTAACAGGGTATTTTCCTAAAAAGATTAAGAGTCATGGTGGGTCTTGTAGGGTTAGGCTAACTAATGTATTAGGGCTACCTAGCAGTTTATCTGTTGAAGGGTGTGCGGCTGATAGTTGGTTTTGTGATTTACCAGATGTATATAAGATTTGTGTATCATGTAGGGATAGGATTCCGAGTTTTGCAAGCCTTCATAGTCTTACAGAGCTTTCGATTGAGGAGGATGACACCTTTTCACCCTATTGGTTTTCCAACCGTTTTAGCGACTTGGGAAACTTAAGAGTGGTGAAAATAAAGTGTAGTGAGTTTTCTGACGTTTCGCACTATGGAAACAGCTACGAGGTTTTAAGTGCTACTTTTTCGTCCGATAAGCTAGAGAGGCTTGAGGTTTGTGCCGACAGGGTGACTGCCAGAGAACTCGTAATAGGGTATCCAAGCGGAGTAAAGATTAGCTGTAGCGATAGCCTAAAGGATGTCTTTGTTCCAGTGAATTATAGCGAATATGTTCGTGAGTTACTAAAGTTTAACGGGTTTATTAAGCTTTTATATTTGCGCGATAAGCATAATATTTGCCTTAATATGGAACAGGTTAATATACCTTCTAGCGCAAGCGACAGATTAAAGACAAGTTTGGAACTCGCATTTCATTCTCTGCTATTAGAGAGTAAACTGTTCACAAAAGACTGCTTAATAGTCCCTCCAGAGGTAGAAGTGCTTTCAAGTAAAGATAAAGGAGCAGTGTTTGAGAAGTTAAATTGGAATCCTTCAAGGATTAAGCTTTTGTCAGAGCTTTCAATTAATAAGGGTGTTTTTAGGGGGCTAAAAAGTCTAAAAGAGATAGTTGGAAGTGAGTATCTTGTATCCGTAGGGGAAGAAGCCTTTTCTGGGACAGGGTTATCTAAGGTAAGGCTTGGTGAGAAGTTAAGAGAGATTAAAGCTAGAGCATTTTGTCTTTGTGATAAGCTAACGGATGTTTATATACCAAATGACTGCCTTACGGTTAAAGGGAGCGCTATAAAAGAGAGTGCATTTGGAGCTTGCGCTGGGCTAAGTAGAGATACGCTAGAGAGGCTTGAGGCTCTTGGAATCAATGTTTATAGAGGGAGTAGCTATATAATTTGGGAGTCCATGCGGAGTAGGAATTTCTTGGCGTCTAAGGATGAGATAATAAAGTGCATGAGTCCAGATAATCTATACTACTTAAACAAGGTATACAATCTTATAGACAAGTACGGAGAAGTTCCGTTACGGACAAGAAGAGTTTCTGATGCGTTTAGGCGAGATATAAATAATGTGAAAGCATATCGCGAGCAGTATAACAAAGAGGTATCGGAGTATAGGAGAGCTGGCGCATCGTTATCGGTGGAAACTTTATGGCAAGAGCGTTTTGCTATGGGTTTGTTTATGGAGTTTGACTATATAGCGGAGGATAAGCTATGAAAACGAAATATTTGATAGGGAAGCTTGTGTCGTCCGAGGGGGAATTCCCCCTCGGCTATTTGGTAGGGGAGATTTCTTTTAAGGACGGTGGTATTCCGTCTATTGCGGGTAGCTTTGGAGTAGCACAGCTTATCAGCGAGAGTGAGATTGGGGCAGAGGGGGAAGAATCCGTAAGATGGCTTAAGGATTCTTTTGAGTATAATGAGTTTAACTTAGACAGGCTTCCTGTTTATGAGGGTAGCGGGGAAAATTTGAGTTCGTCTGGGTTAAAGCTAATAAAGGATGGTGGTATTCGGCTGGTAATGCTGTATGGACGAACTGTTTACTACTTGAACGAGCGAGGTAGACTTGCCTGTGAGCTTTTTTCAACGGATGAGAGGATAAGAGATTGGGTAAACAGCCGTAGGGTGCTGTTTGCGTGTGATTCGAGTAGAGAATTAGAAAAGCTTTATAAGTATGTAACAGTAGACGGTAAGATGTTCGGGGATAAGGAGTATGAGAAGAGTGTAGCTCGTAACAGGCTTACGCATGAGGATTGTGGGTTGTATCGTATAGATTCTGATAGCGGTCTTATCCGTTTATATGGGTTTTCGCAGTGCTATAACTCTGTTTGTAAGCTGGGTGGTTTCTTAGAGGAAGCTAGGATTACTGGTAGAGAGGTTCGTGAGAGCGGAATAACAGTTCTTGACATGAGCGAGTGTAGAAAGCTAAGGAGTTTAGCGCTATACTCTGTTGATGCAAAGGTAATACTGCCAGAATCAGTGGATAACTCTTGTAAAGTAGATATTGAAATGGGAAGAGTTGTTCCAGACGGCTTTTCCAAGTTTATCCGTAACAGCAATGTGAATTTAATACTAAGTGCTGGAAAGATGACATTTGATAATCAAGCTAGCTTGGAGAGTTTAGAGTTTAACTGTATTAGTGTGAAGTTATCAGATGCAAGGGGGCTTCCGAAGAAGGTTTCAATAAACTGTAGTGACTTAATATGGGTTACTGGGTGTCATGATATAGAAGAGCTAACAATAAATCTTAGCGATGGGGGAGAAGTAAAAGTTTATAACTGTGAAAATTTACGGAGGGCAACGATTTTTGGATTTAAGAGTTTAAGCGTGCTTGATTTAGAGAGTTTATTCCTAAATTGCCCTAGGCTAGAGGAGATAGAGCTTTCTTGTGAAGAGTTTAGCCCGAGTGGGTCAATCAATCGTAGGGAGCTGGCGTTTAAGCGGAGATTGCTAACGATAAACGGGATAACTGGCGGGAATGTAAAAAGGTTTTCGCTTGTGGCAGAGCGATGTGCAAAGGGTGCTAATTTCTATCGTGAGCCTGTAATCTACACTATAGGAGATACTAAGCATATCGTAAGCGAAAATATACAGCGATTTTTCTCAAATTACAAAGCGAGTGGAAAGTTAGCAGAGCTTCTTCGGTTCAGTAGATTGTTTGTTGTGCTAGAGAGAGATAGCGGAGAACTATTCTTGGCGGGGAATCAACTATATATTGATTCAAGAGTATGCATAGAGATGTTTAACAGGCTGTCAAGAACAAGCACAGTGTTTAGCGGGGAAGTTTTTAATATACCAAAGGAGATTCGTGGATTAGAACAGTTTAACTATGATGGTCTTTATAATATAAGGAGTATTTTGGTTAGTTCTGCGTTAGTTCTTAAGGAGAAAGCGTTTTATGCATCCAAAGTAGAGGAGATAGTGGGTAGCGAGTATATAGACGAGATTTCTAGGTATTCGTTTTCTGGAAGTAGAATAGAGAGCATTGTTATTAGCGACAAGATAGCAGGAATTCCAGATTATGCGTTTAGCGGTTGCGGGGGGTTACGAGAAGTAAAGTTTTTAGGAAAAACTAGCTTAGGTACAAGAGCGTTTCTTGGCTGTACTGCGTTAAGCGAGAAGTCTCTTAAAGAGATTTGGAAGAGAGGAGCAGGAAAGGATAGCGAGTTTATTTTTGAAGTAATGTTTTCTAAGGATTGGGAAAGCCTAGCCGAAAATACAGTGCTGATACCGCCAGAGAGTTTGCGGTACACATACGCAATTTATAAGCTAGTTAGTATTTATGGCAAAGAACGCCTTTCCTCTAAGATGGCGCATGGTCGGGCAGGGATGTTTAACGGGGATTTGTCTAAGATTTTGGCACAGCGCAGTGACATAGAAGCCGACATAAGAGAGGCGTTTAATGCAGGGGGAACGGTGTCAGATAATACGAAGTGTTACGAGAAGGGGGCGAGGGAGCTGTTTCAAGTTTACGGTAAGTTCATACAGGGGGCAGTCGGGGATGGCGAGACGATTCCGACAGGCTATGAGAAGAAAGAGGAGTGGGAGAAGCTATGCGGTTTCGGCATGGAAGTCTAGGGAGTTTATGCTTATAAGGGGCTGTGGCGCACGAGGCGGCTTTCTATGGGCTTATAGAGCAGTAGGTGGTAAAAGTATCGGGTAAGGGCTGGAAGCCCTTTTACGGGGCTTCTAGCGGCTCATAAAGGCAAACAGGTCTATGACGCACCAGAATGCGTTTTAAGACGGGGTAAGATGGTTAGGCTATAAGGGTAGCCTAGAGAGGGGACAGTGGCTTCTAGTGGGCTTCCAGTAGGTCACAGTGGCATAGAAAGGGGCAAGTGTGAGTATAGACGAGGGAGAGTTTCCTTTGTATCGGTTTATTCTAGTTGGGTATAAGGTTTCGGAATCGGGAGAGGTTATTGCATATCGCTTTGGGCTTTTGCGTGGTAATCAGGGTAATTCATCATTAGGGATTGTGACAGAGGCTTGGATTAGCTCTATTGAGCTTAACGAGTTTCTTCGGGAGTATGGTAGCTTAGTCGTAGAGCAGACAAAGGAGATGCTTTCTGACGGAAGTTTCCGTTGGCGTGTGACTGCTTTTAATCGGGATGAGGAGGTCTTGAGCAAGGGAAGGGCGGCGCTGGTGTTTAATGGGGGTAGTAATATAACAGCTTGCTTTTACTTACTAAGTGAGACAGGGAGCTTTATTCACAAAGAATTTACGGGGGGTGACGCTCGGAAGATTAAGGAGAGGCTTTTTAACGGGGAGCTTCTGTTAGCGGACGAGGAGTTTATTTCGGACGAGTATAAGAGGATTGTTACGCTCGGGGAAGATTATAGAAGGAAATATGCGGCAGAGATTGCGAGAGATGCACTAACCAATCGAAATATTTCAGAGATATATCTTTCCGAAGAGGGAGAACTATGTGCGAGAGGATTAAAGGGGGTAAGTAACGGGGTAAACAGCTATCCTAGCTTTGTGCAAGGGATAACAGTATCTACGCGGACGCTGTATGACAGTAAGACAGAAGTTCTTGATATGTCTAAATGTGCTGGGTTAAAGTCATTCGAGATATATGAAGCCGCGAAAGCATACCGTAAAAAGCTTCCTAGTTTATCGCTTATATTCCCTAAAGAGTTGCGTGAGGATTTGTCCTGCCATATAAAGTTAGATGTGGAGTCAGAGGGGTTAAAGATTATAAACTTTCCAAAGGGAGCAGTTTTTAATAAGCTGTGCGTAACAGATGGTAAGATAACAGGAATAGACAGGACTGTTAAGGTAGAGAATTGTTATATTAGAGATTGCATTGGGTTATCGGAGTTTTCTATCGAGGTTATTGAAAAGGAAGATGTGTACCAAGATTTGACACTTTTTAGCCTTGACACTGTTAAACTTTCTGTAACAGTAGTTTCTGTTAAGTATTTAGCTATAGAATTAAGCCTAGATTTTCTAAAGGAGTTTAGATTAACAATTAGTGGAGAAGAAACTAAACTATGTAACCTCACTTTACAGTGTATTGGTTTTAATATTGGGGTTGACGGTCTTGAAACTCTTGTGCTTGAGAGTAAGAAAGGCTTCGTATTCGATGGTTGCGCCGACTTTGCGCGTGTGTATCCCTCTCTTAAGCTCCTAGAGATTAGGGGAGCTATAGCTTTTGGGAACAATGTAGAGGATGAGATAGTATTTGTTCCTAGAGGTTGCAAAGTAGTTTGCAATAATGCCGAGTTTCTAAAGCATTTGAGGGAGCGATGAATGAAAGAGCAAAAGAGACCCGAAGAAATCTATGCGATTTCGGGCTATGTGATTACGGATAACAGCGCTACAGCACTGTATCGCTTCATTAAGCTTAAGTTAGACAAATTTGCCAGTTATAAAGAGATTGATTCAGTGTATATTCCTATGAGCGGAGTAGACGAGTTTTTAGGTGACGGTAAGGAGTTTGCTTATAGGGAGATGCCAAGTGCCGAGTTTATCCGTAGCCTTCCTAGGTTTAGCGCGGCGGGTCGGGTCTTAAAGTCTGGGGTTAGTCAGATATTAGATATTCAGTCAAGCGGGAGTGAAGGTAAGTATATCAGTAGTTTGCTTTTGATAGACGAGAAAGGTGTATTACAGGAGGCGTATAGAAACGGTAACGCAAGAGAGCGGACGGTATCTAGTGTATTAAGCCAAGTGTTTATGGGGGAAGCAGTGTTTGTAGAGGGCGTGCTTCTCGGGGATAAGTTTCTTAGCGAGAGAAAGCGATTAGAGGAGCTTTCCATTGGAGTGAAGTTAAGCGTTGGTCGGGATAGGCTTACGAAGAGAGACTTGTCTAAGAAGATAGCAGGCATTAGGGACGGTAAGCATATTGCGGTCTGTGCAAACGGTTTATCTGGTGTCGGTAACGGTGTAAACAGTTATCCAGAGTATGTGGAAGCGGTGTCGGTAAGTGTCACAGAGTTACGGAATAGTGGAACAAGTGTCTTAGATATGGCAAGCTGTAACGGGTTATGTGAGTTTAATTTAAGCGACAGTCGTATACAAGCGTGTAAGTTAGGAAGTTTAAGCCTTTATTTCCCGCCAGTGCTTTCGGAAGAGGGAAACGAGGGGGATGAGTGCCATTTCTACTCGGAAATTTTTACATATCTAGGCAGGCATATACGGTTTATCAATTTTCCTAAGATGAATCAGTTTAAGTCGGTTACGCTTGCTGGGTGCGCAGTAGAGGGATTAGATGCTACGCTTGGGACGCATACATGCTGGATAGAGCGTTGCACTGGACTAAAGGAGCTTAGTATCGGGGTAAGGTATCCTCACTACACAGATACTGGGTATCATAAAATCGAGGATTATCCGAATGCGAGTCACATTGAGATAGGAGATATAGATGCAGAGTCGCTAGAACTACTATCCGTGCGGATTGGAAGTTATATGACAGGTGATATGGCGGCGACTGTTCGTATTTTGGAGTGTAGGCGGTTAAAGTCGCTTCGGATTAAGTTTATTGGGGAAGTGTTTGATTTACGGTGGCTTACGATGAGTGAGCCTAGTTTTTATATTTCTGGCTGTGAGGCGGTAGAGGAGATAACGATTGATTTAACGGAAGTACGGCTTTTAAGCGAGGTAAAAGATTGGATTTACTTCGGGGACTGTAAATTTCCGAAGTTGCGAGAGGTTAAGATTCTTGGGGTGGAAAGTAAATCACTTAATGGGATTGCGTTTCCGATTGGATGTAAGGTAGGGGGCTATAGTGATGGTAGATAAGAGTATTCCTTGGGTGAGGTTTTTGTTTACAGGCTACAGAGAACATAGTAACGGAGCTATAAGCCATTATTGTTTTACGACTGTGACTTATAATCCAGCTAGTAAGGTTAAGATTTCCGATAGGAATAACATAGTAGTGCCTCGTGAGAAGCTAAGTGCGTTTCTTTCAGTGAATAGCGGTGCAATTCTAGGTAATCCAGATTTTGATGACGGGAAGGTTAGGCGATTTAGTTGTCAGAGGCAGGATGTCTCAGGCAATAATTACACTAGGAAGGGATTAGAGCTAGTATTTTATTTTGAAGAGGACAGTAATAATCTCTGGTATGTGACTAGCAAAGGAGAAGTATTTGTTACATTGAGTTTTGAGGAAGTCTACGAAAAGTATCAAGGTATACTAAGCGGAGAGGTAGTCTTGCTTGAGAGTGATTTATTTTCTCCAAATTTTAAGACAGTAATTGAAGCCACAGAGGGGATGATTGAGCGTCTTAAATTGATAGAGGGGAGAAGCCGAATTACTGGGCAAGACTTAGCTAAGCTTAGGGTGTCTGGGTATGACTCTTCGGAAGGTGAAGTGCTTGTAGAGGCTGACGGGCTAATTGGGGAGAGTAAGACTGGGGTAAATGTTTATCCAGAGGTTGTGAGTGAGGTAACAGTTTCGGAAGAGGATATGATAACCTCTCTGGTAAAGGTTTTTGATTTGTCTAGGTGTAGCTCGTTAAGGAATTTTGAGATAGGGAATGCAAGGTATGCCCGTGTCGCTTTTAACGAGTCTATATCACTTATATTTTCTGGGTCAGCACAGCGTATGGCATACGGTAGTTTCTATCCAAAAGCCAAGGAAGTTCGGGTAGTCGGGACGAGAGATGTATTATTTAAGGAGTTTATCTCGGTAGACGGGCATGTAACGCTTGACGGAGATATTTATGCAGAGCGGCTAACACTTAAAGAGTGTACAGGTTTATCTACGCTTAAAGTCTATGCTTGTCATGGAGAGGATGGTTATTACTGCCATAGAGAAGATGTCGGCTATACTAAGAGTAAGATAGAGTTAGCACGCTTAGATACCGAGCATCTTGAGGTTCATAATTTGCAACTTAGTCTTGAGGATGAGTTAGAGATTTCGGGATGCAAGGACTTAAAGTATCTCACACTATCGTTTATTGAGCTTCCAGAGGAAGCTGTTCCGTTTAATCTTACTGATTTCTTGTCTGGATACGGTAGCATAAGAGGATTTGGTTTAGAGGGTCTTGAGCGCCTTACGATAGACGCAAGGTACTCTGGCTATTGTCTTTCGGATGGTGTAATAACGCATTTTGATACTGAATTTCCGAATCTGGTTGAGCTTACGCTTATCGGCATATTAACGAATAAGCTGAATAAGCGGTTAGAGTTTGATTGGAAACTAAAAGTCCCGAAAGGTTGTAAGGTAAATTGTGGAGATGAGGAGTTAGCGAGAGAGTTTATTTTTCATGATTGAGGTAAAGTATGAATATAGAGATGCCAGCGGTACGGCTTTTGTTTAGCGGTCGGGACGCTGCGGGTAAGTATATTTTTACAGTTCTCTCGTATCGTCCAGACACATACGGACTGTTTATAGGGGATAACGCTCTTAGTGTAACAGCGGATATGTTAGAGGGGTTTTTATCAGAAAATAAGGGGATAATTATTGGGGATATAGGGCTTAACTTAAAGGAAGGAGACGCGGTTGCTTTTGCTTATATAGAGGATGTTTTGTTCTACTTAGAGAACGGTACCATATCAAGGGCATTCGAGAGTAGGTTAACGAATCTTCTCAAGCGTATTTGCCGAGGTGAGGTATATCTTTTTGACAGTGGGTGGGTTAACAAGGAGATTTATCAGAAATTAGCTGTTATTAAGGGAGCAGAGGAAACACTTTTTAAGGCAACTGCGAGGAATAGCCTAACTAGGGAGGATTTATCGCATATAGAGATAGCTGACGTTGTAGACGGAGAAGTTATTTTTTCCACTACAGGTTTAAGCGGGACAAATAGTGGGGTTAATATTTATTCCGAGCTTGTAAGTGAGGTTACGGTAGGCTTGCATGATATAAAAGAATCTGCAATTAAGGTTCTTGATATGTCTAGGTGTAGTCTGCTTAGGAAATTTAGTATAGGGAAAGAGCATAGTTATCGACCATTATACGCTAGAATAGACTATATTTCAGTTGTATTTCCGAGTGTCACAGGAGATAAACCAGTTGGGTCTGTGCTTTTGTCTGCAAACAAGTTACGGCTTGTGGGTGTTGACAGAGTTATTTTTAGTAAGGTTTCTGTGTACGGGTGCCTACTTTCTGTAGATGGGGAGCTTGCGGTAAGAAGTTGTAATCTTTTAGAGTGTGTGTGTGGAAGCAAGCTTCATTTAAGGTTGATTAGTGTAGGAAGTGGAGATGGCAGTCAAATTCAACTTTATAAGCTAGATATAGAGGAACTATTTATCCGAGCAGAGAGCTTTGTGGCTTGGAGAGATAAAACCTATAGGTTTAGCGGTCTTAGCTCTCTTAGGTTAATTGATATAGAAGTTCCTATAGAGGCTTGGTCGGTTGAGTTCGGGAAGTTTATTGGCTACATATTTGATAATGGTACGCAAGTTCAGTTTCCTAAAGTTTCAGAGATTCGTGTTAGGTTTATTGGCGGTGATTATTTCTTCGGGGATAAAGAGTATTTAGTGAAATCTCTCTTTCCAAGTCTTAGTAAGCTTACGATTTTCGGTAGAAAGACAGGAGGAGACGATAGAAACTTAATAGTATCTGACAGTTGCGAGATAGTTTATAGGGAGTGAATTTATGGGCGGGGTATTCAAGCTACGGATTGTGCTTTCTGGGATGTTAGATTCAGAGGAGACAGTCTATCGGTTTTCTGTTTTACAGGGTATGGGGGAGTTAGACGGTGAGATTTCGGCTGTTTATGTAAAGGAAGCAGAGCTTGAGGAATTCCTGCTTGAAAATAAGAGTCGAGTGCTTTCTTTGGAAGGTATGAAAGAGAGGGCAAAGTGTTTGCCTGTATTTCCAGAGAAGGTGAAGCCAAAGACGGATAGTGGCTGTATAAAGAGTGGTAAGTCGCAGTTAGTGTCCTGTGTAAAAGAAGATGGCGTGTATCGGGTAGGGTTTTTTAATAGGTGTGGTGAGTTTCTATCGGAGTACGGGGATGGTGTGCTGAGTCGGCTGTTAGGCGAGGTATTTTGTGGGAACGCGATTCTGCTTAAGAGTGAGTTGATTGATAGTTCAGTGTATGAGATATTGTCTGGGATGTTCGACAAGATGAGCGAGGTACTTAACGATTTATCACGGGGTAAGCTAACAGGTGGCGACCTGTCGGAGTCCTCGATTAACGGTATTTTCGGGGATAGTCTTACTGTTAAGTCCGAAGGTCTTAAGGGGGTTGGTAACGGAGTAAATGTTTATTCAAAGTATGCTTCCAGTGTTTCAGTGAGTGCAAAAGAGATTCAAGCTACAGGAACAGCTATACTAGATATGTCAAAGTGTAGTTTTCTTTCCGAGTTTAGCTTAGGGGACGACTGTGACGATGACGACCTTCCAGATACTTCCCTAGATAAGCTAACTTTGATTTTTCCGAGTGGGGTGGGTAATTTAAGAGGAGACTCGTTTACGGTTAGAGCAGAGGAGCTTTGTATCCAGAATTTAGAGGTTCTGGGGTCTTTTAACGAGGTTGCGCTTTATGACGCAGAGCTTTCGGGTGTAAACGAGATAACGGCAGAGTACATTGTTATTGACGGCTGTAGTGGGATTGATAAATTAACTATTTCAGCTCCGTGGTACAGCAAAAATCTTGGAGATATAACATTGTGCGATTTGCCTACGCTTTCGGAGCTTACGGTGAATAGATTTCAAGTTGCGGTTAATGCTAAGACAGTGTTAATTATTGAGGACTGCCAGAAACTACGCAAGGTTTATTTGAATTGTGTTGCAGCGAATCTTTCTTGTGCGCTTGATTTAGCGAGGTTTGGCGGGGATACGGAAGAGGGAGGCAGATTGTTTTCTCAAGCGGACACAAGTATTAGGGAGTTAAGTGTCGAGTGTAGCTGGTTTTCCTGTAGTGAGCGCATGGTTGACATTACACGGGAGTTTCCAGATTTAGAGAAGCTGTGTTTAACAGGGAACCTAGAGATAACTCAATCAGATTTTATATTAGTTGTTCCGAGAGGCTGTACGGTAGATTGTAGTGACCGTAGGCTTCGGTCTAAGGTAGTGTCGCGACAGGAATAAGTTTATTTTATGAGGGGGCAGAGATGAAGCATAAGTTTGACACATTGTCAGAGGCTTGGTATGCGGTAGCTTTAACTGGGTATTACTGCGAGAGCGGGGATATAGCTTCTCACTATGTATTTACAGTTTTTAAGGTATATGGGAGTTTTTCAGAGCTTGATAAGGTAGATGTAGAGGGTTTTAGCGTTTTAGAGCGGATTTTCGTCAAGAAAGATAGGCTTAAAAGGTTTTTAACAAGCGGGCATGGGGCGATTCTAGGTGCAGTTACGGAGCATAGTACTCCTGTAAGCGTAGCTGGAATCAATTATGTAGACAAGCTAGCAGAGTATAGCAAAGACGGAACTGTTATCAAGAGCGGTGTCATGATTCAAGTTCTTACGATTAAGAAGTCTGGGGCTATCGTTTATCTAAACGAGTTAGGCGAGGTAGCGGAGACTGGAGATAAGGAGTATTTGGTAGATTGTCTCTTAAACAGTAGGGTAGTCTCACTTTATTGTCGTTCTGGTCGCCCTTTGGAATTTGAAAGGAGAGTTGCATCTGTTTTTGACCGTATCTTATCTAGCTATTCTGACTATGTTTTAAGGAATGCTCGTGACAGCTTTCTTCGTTCAGATTGTTCAAAGACAGATGTTCGTATCGGGAGTGATTTAGTGCTGGAAGTAACGGCTTCTGGTCTTAGCGGTAACGGTTGCGGGGTGAACAAGTACGGAGACTGGGTAAGTACTGTGATTGTAAGCACGGATGATTTGCATGCTACTAATAATTCCGTTTTAGATATGGAAGATTGTGTGCATTTATCTAGGTTTGAATTAGACTGTGGAAGTGCAAATGCTTTTCCGCATTTATCAATTATATTTCCAAAGGGCATATCAAAGTTAAGTGTAGATAGATTTTGGATTAACACAGGGAAGCTACACCTATTAAATCTTCCGAAGAATATTTCTTATGGGGATGTTTCTATAACTGGTGCAAGGATAGAGGGTCATACGGGTGAGTTTATTACGAATAGGCTTAGTTTGCGTGGGATAAGCGGGTTAAGCGCTGTGTCTTTGCATCAGCTAAGAAGAGACAGGGATGCAGAGACAGAGATTAGCGGTTGCAGTGATTTAAGGCGGATTAGTCTGTATTTTGATTTGGACGAAAGGGGTTATAGATATTTTTCTCTTAAGATAGCTGGGTGTGTGGAGTTAGAGGAGCTTCTTATAGAGATAAACAAACAAGAGCCATTGGAACTAGCTGTATTCTGTGGCGCTCATTTACTTAGTATGGCTGGAACTCCGAAGTTAAGTAGCCTAACGATACGGTGTGACGCAGGATTTATCTTTAGTCCGATAGAGGGTTGGGAGTTCTTAGATTTTTCAAGGTGTTTTCCGAGTCTTAGGGAGTTTTGTTTAATCGGGGAGTTTGATAGTGAAAGCGCTGGCGGTAAGATTATCGTGCCAAAAGGCTGTAAGGTAAGCGGATGGAAGCTAGAAGTAGAGGAGGCATGAAGTGGATGTGTGTTATTTCCTGTCTGGTATTCTTATCGGGGATAATGGGGAAGAGGTAGGAGTTCGGTATCAAGAGTTTGAATTGGGAGATGGTGGCTTGTTGAGAGTTTCTTCTACGGTGGTCTGTAAGAAAGAAGAGGTCAGTGACTTTCTTTTAAGCCATGAGGTATTTGGTGGCGGGGATTTGTGTGTAGCACGGATAGACGCGCGGACTGGTGATGTAATAAAGAGGGGGCATCCCAAGTTAATACAGATTCTTAGATTTAGGGATAGAAGGAGTGGGGAAGAGTTATTACGGTTCATGCTGTGTTACCTAGACGATAAAGGAGAGTATATAGACAAGATTTTAGCGCTAGATAATTGCCTAGAGAGACTACATCTCTTAGAGGCGGCAGGAGCTACCGTGGTAGACGAATACCCGAAAAGTGATAGCCTCAAGCCTTATCTACTGTTTATGCGCGGGATTCTTTATAGTGAGGCATACAAGCTTGAGCGAGGTAGGGCGCGGCTCTCGGGCGGGGACTGTTCAAATATCTCTGTATATTACGATAAAGAGACACGGAGTATTGGGCTACAGGCTGTTGGGATGGCGGGGCAATCAAATGGTGTAAATAGGTATTCTGCGTTTGTGCGCAGGATAGAGGTGACGGGAGATGCCTTGGCGCAGGCTTCGGTAAAGGTGGTTGATTTAAGCTGTTGCGATAGGCTTAGAGAACTTAGCTACAGTGCTTCGTTGAATCATGTAAGTTCCGATAATTCGATGGTTATGGTATTTCCGAAGTGGGCAAGTAAGGTGACGGACGAGCGGAGTCTTGTTATCGAGAAATTAACGATTGGCAAAGGTCGGTTTGAGTTTCGTAATTTCCCCTCTGGAGCGGTATTTAAGAAGCTTACAGTAGTCAGCGGAGCAGAGTTAGCGGGAGACATTGGTTGCTTTAGGGCAGAGACAGCGGTTTTAGGGGCTGTTTCAAAATACGGCACGCTAAGAGGTCTTAAACACTTGTTTATCCGAGTTCCGTTATCTGATGATACAAACATTTTTGTATGTGACACAGATTCAGAGGAGATAAGTATAGAGTATGAAGATGGGTTTTATAAAAACACTCTTTCGATTTTGAACTGTAAAGTGCTTAAAAAGGTAACGATAGTGAATCATGAGGTTATCGACTTAGTTAGGGTGTTGAAAGGTATAAAGAACTGTGAGGCGCTTACAGAGCTTACAATCGTGGCAGAATATTACAAGTCGCGCGTTGAAATGGGAGCAGGAAAGCTATTGCATGTTCTTGGATGTGACGGATACAAGAACCTAAAGGTGTTACGAATAATAAAGAAAGGGAATACGGAAGATAAGATGCAACCAAACGCCATGTTTCAAGTACCGAAAGGTTGCGTTGTGATGTGTACCAGTAGTGAAGTGGGACGTTTCATCGCATACAGGTAAGAGGAGTTTATATGGATTATAATAGAGACCCTATGGATTTTAGCCGTCATGAAGATAAAGCCTATTTTATGATAGGGAATCTTGTATCTATTGGAGAGGTTGTAGGCAAGAGGTTTATAGGGTTGCCGTGCTTTGCAGAAAAGATTTGTCTTGGTGGAGTTTTGCCAGAGACAGTGGATGTGAAGATGGAAGATATGGACGATTTCTGTAATCAGCACATCACTTACGGGGTGTTCGGGAATAAGGAGCTAAATGAAGTTTCCTTTGAGAGCAGAGAGGTAATAAAAGAGAGCAGGAATCGTTTATTACAGTTAGGTGTGAATGAGTATCCGTATAAGCTTGAGGGTGAGCGTTTAGTTTATGAGGTTCACTATATTGACGCGGTAGGTTTGTATCAGTCAAGGAGAGTAAATAGCTTAGAAGCAGTTTTAGATACACTAAAAGGGCTAAACGCGATAATGTTTGAGAGTTTTCCGTCAAGCAAGAAGTTCCTACCGTATTTAGAGTTTACTCGAAGGGGGTATCTACAGGAGATTAAGAATGGAAGGGCTGTAAGCGGGGATTGTTCGGATGTAAGTCCTTATATGGACAAGAAGGCAGGGAAGATTAAGCTTTTAGCCTATGGTTTTCTGGGTAATTCTACAAATGGTGTCTGTCGGTTTTCAAAGTTTATCAGTAAGGCTAGGGTAGAGGATGATGGCGCACGGGTAAGTGATGTTCGTGTTTTAGATTTTAGTCAGTGTAGTCGTCTTTCTAGCATAGTTTACAATCACCTAATAGACGAGCAGAAGTATTATTCAGAGAATATGTCGATAGTGTTTCCGAAGTTTGTAGTTAAGAGTGACAGGTGTTTGTGCGCAGAAGAGTTTAATATAAGCGCCAGAAAGTTTCAGTTTGTAAATTTTTCAGAGAATGTAATATTTGAGCGCCTTAGAATATTTGGTGGTGTAGAGATTGTAGGCGCAGACGACTTTTTCACGGTAGCTCATGGGTTTATCGGGGACGGAAAGGAGACGGTTACAGGGCTTAAAGAGTTAAAGGTAGGAAATACGCTAGATAGGACTATTGGTAGAGACTCGTCTTTGCATATTATAGACACAGATTCCGAGGAGATAACACTTGTATTATACCGTGTCGCTTTTCCAGAAGAGGATAGGAAGTATTTTGAGATAAAGAACTGTAAGGAGCTTAGAAAGCTTACCGTAATTTGCCCCTTTGGGCTTGATTTAGGCGTGATATTGCGTGGAATAGAGGGTTGTGACACACTTACGGAGATTGTAATTAGTGCAAATGTTTTTCGTGGAGTATCCGTAAGTACGGCGAACAGAAAACGGTTCGGGTTTGCGGAGGAAATCGGATATAAAAACTTAAAACGGCTTGAGCTTAAAGGTCTAGGCTGGGAAGAGTTGGATAGGCAGTTTAATGTGTCTGTACCTAATGGTTGCGAAGTGGTATGTAACAATAAGAAGTTAGCAAGTCGAATTATAAAAGAAAAGGAGTAAGATATGTCTGACGCAACGCGGGTTTATATGGTAGTCGGAGAGTTAGTAGGAGAGGATGACAAGCATTTAGGTGTGTGCGTTGACGAGATGCTTTTAACGCAGAGGAAGCTTGAGTTTGTAGAGAGGAAAGACCTGTCTGACGAAGAGTTTCGGAAGTTTTTGATAGAGCATGACAGTGAGACGCTTGATTTTTCGGACGGGGCGCTTCGTGTAAGGCTTTCGGAGCTTCCGAGGGTGATGCTTGACACTAGGGGCTATTATCGTTGCAGGAAGCGCGGTGTTCAGCAGTTTATATGGGATTCTGCGGGGATTTTATACTACATAAATGACTCTGGCGACTTCTGCACTGTGTCAATTAAGGTCGGGGAGTCGATGCGCAAGGTGTTAAACGCGCCATGTCGGTTTGTAGAGGGTTTTCCGCGTGTAGGTAAGTTTATTAAGACTTTACGGGAAAGCAAGAAGCAGTCAAATGCGAAAGTGGGGGAGAGAAGTCGCAGTAAGTTAACGGGAAGCGATTGTTCGTTAAAAGAGCAGAGAGCAGTAGACGGAAAATTAGAGTTAGTTGTTAGCGGGTTTAGTGAGTCCCGTAATGGTGTTTGCAAGGTAGATAGTGCTGTTACGATGGTCGATGTTCATTGGGGAGACATCGTGTACGGTAATGTGCGGGTGCTTGATTTAAGCGCCTGCGCTGGGCTTCATGAGGTAACAGTGCAAGCTAATGCAACGGGTAGAGACAGTAAAGTAACGGAATCGTTTGCTTTGGTTTTGCCGAAAGTAGAGACAGGGGTTTCTGTTTCTTTAGCCGCGAATACGAAGCGTGCTGACTTTAGGCTAGCGGAGTCTGCACGGTTTAAGTCCTTGGAGTTATCGAAATGCGAGGTACTAGGGCTTGACGGGGAGAGAAGCATATGGTATGGAAGCTTTTTACACTGCACAGGTCTTAAGAGTCTTAGATTAGGCAGTGTTACGGGGGGTAATGGAATTTATCTAAATGACTGTGACACAGAAGAGGTAACGCTTAAGGGTTGGAGTGGAGTAAAGGAGATACGAAACTGCACGAAGCTAAAGAGAGCAGTAATCATGTGCGAGTCGATAGATGTCTCTGATTTGCTTAATCTTGTAAAGGATTGCAGGAGTTTAGAGCGAGTATACTTGCACATTGGGTATTTAATAGGAGAGGGAGAGTTTTATAATAGGTATAAGGACGCCTTGGCTATTCTAAACTTTGGTTCTTCCAAGTTAAAGAGTGTTCGGATAGACATTAGAGACGGAATTAGGCTTAAGGATTCACTTTGTGTGATGTATGACAGCAAGATAGAGTTTAGTAGTAACAGTAAAGAGTTGGGGTCTCATTTTAAGGCAGTTAATTTAAGCAATGAAATGAGAGATTTTACTGCGGTTTCAGAGTATTTTCCGCTTAGAGTTATAGATGATAAGCTAACTTGTTGTATAGAGGTAAAGCGTGGGGATTGGATAAGGTTACAGGAGGCAGAAGGAAACAGCGTCTATAATAGCGAAACTCTTATAATACCAGACAAAATCGAGCGGTTAGCAGGATTTTCAGAGTTTTATGGAGTGAGAGATAGCGGTGTAGCATTAAAGAAGCTTGTAGTTAGACATCCTGTTGAGGTAAGCCAGTCGGTGTATGAGGGTATCGGAGAAATCGAGGGGAAAGAGAATTTAAGAATCGTGGGTTGAGACTGTTTCTTTAGCAAAGTTATAGACAGTGCATAGCGTCCTGTGTTAGAATAGAGCCGATAGGGAGTGTGAGAGGTTTCCTGTCGGCTCTAGTCGTTTATTTGGGGGTCGTGGAGACAGGGGCAGTCTGGCTTCTAGGAAAGCGCAGAAAAATTTCGGTGAAAATTAGGGTTAATACCAGTTGGTAAAAACTAGTAAGACCTATAGCAAAATTTTTAAGCACCTAGTGGTAGCTTTTGTACTTTAGAAACAAAAATTAGGCTCGTGAAGGTTGGTAGGTCGGAGGCTATTAAATAGTGCTAGACTAAGAATCGGGTTGGGCAAGGGGGAAGAAGTGATAGAGGACAAGTCTTTTAAGCAGAGTGTCGAGTATGCCCGAGGTAAGTTTACGGGGATGGATTGCGGAGTTTACGATGAGAGGGGAACGAGCCTTTCTGTAATCGGTCTTGAGCGGTCGGTAACAGGAGTTTATGTGCTTCCGAGTGCCGTGACGGGAGTTTTTCTTAACAGGGAGGCTATAGCGAAGAGTGGTATTAAGGTGCTGTCGCTTGAGAATTGTAGTAATCTTCGTAAGTTTGAGATACAAAACCCAACAAATCCTATGGTAGAGAGTCCGCTTTGGGAGCTGACGCTTGTTTTACCAAAGGAAGCGCCATGTCTAAGTAAGGTGGCAGTTAACTTAATATGTCATAAGTTCCGTTTAATTGGGGAATGCAATGGGATTGATTTGTCGCTCTATTTGTGCAGTGAGTTAGAAATAAACAAGTCTGTTATGGACAATGCAAAGTCTCTATACTTCTCAAGTTGTAGCGGCATCGCGCGTATTTGTTTACCTGAAACTAACATAGCTGATTCGGTTTATCTGGTAAACACTGCTACCGAGCATCTTTTCTGTCATTTACGCAGTAATGGGCTAGGGATTACAAACTGTTGTAAGCTAAAGGTTATGTCAGTGTGGTTTGAGCGACTTGACGCACACTTGTTTTCGGGCTATACGCGCCGTAGAATTATTAGCTTAGAGGAGATTCATATAAAGGTTTCGAGGTTGTTCTTTTCAGAGATATGCCTTAGTCATGAGCGAGTAATAGATTTCTCATATGTCTCAAGAGTTCTTAAAACGATTAGTTTTACGACAGCGGATTGTTTTAGGGCAAGCAATTTCGATTTTGATAAGAAGTATACGCTAATCATTCCTAGCAAGGCAGATTTCACAATGAGTGAGGAGCTAGAGCTGTATTTCAAGGTTGTTAGAAAGTAGGGGATTTATGGAGGCACATGAGTTTATCGCGTGTCCGCGTGAGCGGTATAAGCAAGGAGATACTGACAGAGACGGCTTTAGTTATATAAAGGGTGTAGTCAGTAACGAGCAGGGGGAGACTCGGTATTGGGTTATTGAGTGCTATCGTGGCGGGCTACAAAGCGGGAGTGTAGCGCCTATCTCGTACATGTTTAGTGCAGAGGAGCTTTCGGCGTATGTTGTAGAGGTTGGTTCGCGGATGGTTGACTATAGTTTTCGCGCAAATTTTGAGCTATCTAAGGACGGATATTACCTTCGTGATTATACTGACATTAAAGGCAGGATTCCCGTTTATGAGGAGCGCGGTGGTAAGTTCATACTAAAGAAAGAGGGTAGCCCGCGTAGAGTAACTTATGGCGATAGAAAGAAATTTCTTTGTATCGACCTATTAGGCGAACTTAAGGAAGTTCCGAAAGTGGAGTTGAACATAATTGACAGCAAGTTTAACTCTTGCAAATTGAAATCAGCACGTCAATATGACATACTGTGGCAGTTAGATTTGCTTTCTTTTCATGATAGCGATGAGTTTAAGCTTGCGGAGGCGAGAAATCGACTAACTGGGGCAGATTGCGCCAAGTATTACGAGGAGTATTCTGACATTGCTGGTGGTCTTTCTGTGGTTGGCTTTAATAGGACTGAAACAGGAGTTTGCCGTGTGTCTGGTGCTACAACTAGAGTTGATTGTGGGGACGAGGATTTTAGTAAGAGTGGCGTTGAGGTGTTGTCACTGGAGGATTGCAAATATCTTCAATATTTTGCCATTAAGCATAGGGATGGGATTAGCCTAAAAAGGCTCTCCGTTATATTCCCGAAGAATCCTATTAAAGTACCTAATATTTCGATTCTTAGATTTGATTACATCAATGAAGTTAGCTTGCTTGGTGAGCTACCTAATCTTTGCCTAGATATGTCAAATAATAGGCTTAACATTAGTGATTATATTATGCAGAAAGGGCACAGTCTAATGTTTAACGGTTGCCGTGGAATCACTAAGGTAATCTGCAATCCGTTTGTTCTTGAGCTTTATGACACAGACACAGAGTATTTATCCTGTTCTTTACGACCTACTAAAAGAAGCACGTTTAGTTATGTTTCTATTAGAGGTTGTCGCTTGTTAAAATACGCTAGGATTGAATATGGCAGTTTTTCACCTAGGGAATTTGGTGGCTCTATCCAAGATTGTCCTTGTTTAGAGGAGTTATGTGTCACAATGAAAGAGATTTATCTGCACTATCATGAAACAGATAGCCGCGTGATTGACTTGCTTGCTTCATTTCCGAAGCTTAAGAAGGTAATTTTTTCAGCGCCTTGGCTCTGCAATGTGGTAGATGAGCGTTACGGTATGGGTACGTGGAAGTTAATTGTGCCAAACGAGGCAGAGGTTACGATTAGTGAGGAGCTAGAGCGGTACTTTGAGGTGATTAGAAAGTAGGGGCTGGTTATGGAGGCACACGAGTTTATCAAGTCAGAAAAGGTAGTGAATGCCTATTTTGATTATAGCTCTTGCGGCATATGTTGTCTAAAGGGAATCGTTCGTTCCGATAGCGGAGAGGTATTGTGGTATCTTGTAGCAGATTACAAGAGGTTAAATCTTTGGTGGCGAGACAATAAGAAGCTTTTACTAAATAGACAAGCTGGCGAGTTTAGATTAACACCGTTTGAATACGAAGCGTTTATTAGAGAGCAGGGGCTTCGCGCTGTAGACTATAAGTATGACGAGGAGAGTAAAGGGTATCGTATTTTATACAGTGAGTTTCCAAGCTATAGACTAGTGGATGGGAATATTGTGCTGGATAGGCGCGGAGAATTTCGATTGATTAAGATTGATGATGACATAGCTGTTTGCCTAGATTTTAGAGGAAAGCCCTATTCGTTTAAGTACAGAGGTAAGGATAAGGAGTGTAATTTAGAGATAGATGAGTTTTATTTATCTCGAATTATAAGTCGGGTAGAAGGTTTCGCGTTTGCATTGGCAGTTAAGGCAGAGCAGTATTTAAGGAGCAGTGAATATAAAACTGAATGCGGAAGAAACAGTTTTACTGGTGCGGATTGTAGCGTTTACGGGGATGACGAAGAGAGTTTCGGGGGTCTTTCGGTAGTTGATTTATCTGACTCGTGTAGCGGGTTTTGTCAACTGTCTAAGGCAGTAACTTCTGTAGAGCTTTTCAGTGAAGTAATCGAAAGTAGCGGTGTAAAGGTGTTATCGCTCAAAGAGTGCGACTATCTTAGCAGGTTTAATGTTGTAAAGAAGCATGTAGTGTTAGACGGATTTTGTCTAGTCCTTCCTGCCGTGCTGAATGAAAATCCGATTGAATTTACGGTTTGGTTGGCATGTAAGGAGTTTCGGTTAATCGGGCGGGCAAACCGAGTTAAGCTGGCGATTGAAGAAGCCTTTATCAGCGAGATAGATACTTACAACCTAGAACATGCAGAATATTTAAGTTTTACGAATTGCACAGGTATTCCTCATATTATAGCGGGGAAGCATAACAGGCTTGAGCAACTTTTCCTGCACGGGACAGATACGGAGTCTGTAGATTGCAATGTGAAAAATCTAGTAGATATTGAAAACTGCCAGAAGTTAAGAATTGTAAAAGTGAACTTTGGCTGGCTAAACTCGACATACATAAATGACATTATAAACGAGTGTAATGCGCTGGAAGAGCTTCATATATCAATGGATAGTATTTACCTAAATTTTTACGGTCAGACTGACATTGGGTTGACTCTTGATTTAAGGAGCTATCCTAATCTAAGGATGGTAAGTTTTACTCTTAATGCAGGGTCAAATAGCGGCAGAATAGATGTAGATAGTCACTGGAGAGATTATAAGGCAGAAATATTGGTAAACCGTGGTGTAGAGGTTAATCTTAGTAAGAAGTTAAAGCAATATTTTAAGGTGGTTAGAGAGGATAAGCTATGCCAAAGTTTATTGAGGGGAAAGCGCCGCTGGTAGTTAAGAAGCGTAGCATCGGAAAAGAGGCGGCGGGAGCGTATTTTGTAATAAAGGGTCTTATTGTAGACAGCGCGGGTGAAGTAGCAGAGTATCTTGTGACTCGGTTTAGGATAGACAATACTAATAGGTTAGCCGAGACAGAGAGTAGGACTGACGAATACAGTGAAGAAGAGTTTATAACGCTTATTTCAGAGTTCGGTCATTTGTTTGCGGATTACAGGCTGGATGGTAAGGAATATAAGCTTCGGTATACAGAGTTTCCAGTTTATCAGATGTTTGACGGTGCAGTAAGAGAATTGAAGTTATTTAGATATGGTAAAGAGAGATTCTTAGCCTGTCTTGCAGATGACGAAATACTATTTGTAGATAGCATGGGTGAAATTCAGCGCGGAAGTGTATCGACTCTTTTAAGTGCCAGCATTTCACTTTCGGAAATGTTGGTTGGTAGCCTTGGAAAAAGGGCTGACCGTAGGTATTTTACATTTGTTCGCGATTATAGGAAAAGCGATGCTTATATAAAGGAGTCAGCTCGGCGTAGGATGGTTGGTGATAGCTGTTGTTGCCTCGTTCCGAGCAGTGAGCAGTTTTCGTTGTCGTATGTTGCAAGGCTAAAGGGAGTTAGTCATACAGGGGTATGCAGTGTTCCGTCTCTTGCGACCGTGTTCTACTGTTTTGGCAATGATTTAGATGAGAGCGGGGTTAAAGTAATTTCGTTTGAGAAATGCCTAGGGCTACGGAATATTAATATGAAATGCGGCAATGATTTTAGGGATAGAATAGCCGTAGTTTTGCCAAGCAGGAGTTTGTTTGGCGCTCCAAAAGTTTATATTGGGGCGTGTTGCAAAGAGTTTAGACTGGATGGATATTGTAAACGGATTGAGCTGTCTCTAACTAGAGTAGAGCATTTTGAGATAGACCCGAAGAGTTTATCTAACGCAAAGCAAGTGTATTTTGCGGTATGCAGGGGATTAAAGTCTTTGACCTTTAATAGAATAAGTGGCGTAATGCTGTACGATACAGACACAGAAGAAATTTTCTGTCGTGTTCCGCTCGGAGTAAACGGGTTTCATAGAGGGATTAGGATAGAGAAATGTCTAGCGTTAAAACTCGTGAGGCTAAGTTCGGATAAGTTTAATCCAAGTGTGGTTGGAGGAATTTTTAAGGAGTGCGATAACTTGGAGGAGCTTTCTATCGAGGCTGACAGTTTAGTTCGTGACAGTTTGGTTATAGACCTTTGTAGCATCTCAAAGAAGTTGAAGCGATTTAGCCTAACACTTACTTCTAGGTTTAGCCGCGATAAAGCTATCTTAGGTGGCGCAGAGAGATGCGAGATTATTGCGCCTAGGGGAGCAGAGGTCAAGTTAGAGGGGAACGGGGTAGATTTAAGTAAGTATTTTACGGTGACATATAAGTGAAGTATACCAAGTTAGGCTCGTAAAATTATGACAGGAGGGGAAGTATGTATAACATCGAGGTTTGGCACAGGTTTCGGGTTTATGACAGGTTACTTGATAGTTATTCTCCGTATTTTAGTACACGGGTGGAAGCGCTAAACTTTGCCGCAGAGTTAATACGACTAGACCCTCGGTATCGTCATCGGGTAAATCCCGCAGATTTAATCTTTGACGGTTCTGGTGTGTCCAAGTATCGGTTTAAGCGATATGAGATTACGAGTAAGGGTTTATCGCTTGAGGAGCATTGTTACGAAAAGCGTTGTCATATCGAGCGTGACGGTGTTATAATGTTAGTAGAGTCGCTACTGAAAGGTTTGCGCTACGACTGGTATCATCATGAGTTTATTCCGTACAAGGATAGGCGGCATAGCCTTCCCTATGGGGCGGCAGTTCCGAAGTTAAGGAAGCGCGGAGGTCATTACGGGCGGCGCATACGGTATAAGGGAACTCTGGTGGCTCTTGACTGTGACGAGTGCCGTGAGTACGGGGTAAAGACGCGGGTGCGGACTCGGCGGGACGCATGGGATTTAGAGTCGGTCGCGGATATGTCGCGGAGCTGGAAGGATAACGCTCGTTGTAAGAAGAGTTATCTAAAGCATAAGGGTTATAAGGATGACGTAGTG